>CAJIBC010000149.1_pt1 | contig 22376 bp, 21 predicted proteins | sample 9199231 | NCBI WGS metagenome assembly CAJIBC01 (sample SAMEA7708282, study PRJEB35096) | sediment metagenome | biome: marine neritic benthic zone biome [ENVO:01000025]; feature: sediment [ENVO:00002007]; material: shallow marine sediment [ENVO:03000034] sea grass bed [ENVO_01000059] ...
CGTATCGGTCGAAAATTCCAGTAACCCCGGCAAATGGGCCGGCAATCACCATCACCTGATCTCCCTTAGAGAATTGGTAACCCGTTTCCACGGGTTGATTCGATGCCACCATTATTTTCAAAGACTCAATTGTTTCAGCCGGTACGGATATTGCGCCTTGATTGTTGCCAACCAATTTTACGGCGCCCACCGTTTTAACGATATCAAGGTGGTGGTTCGGACTGAGGTCTGATCTAACAAAAACATATCCCGGAAAGAGGGGTACGCGGATCATTTTTTTTCGATCTTTACGCTTGCTTTGAACTGTAATTTTAGGCAGAAAGACATCCACCGACTTTTTAAAGAGTCCATCGCGAACCACATTTTCAAAACGACTTTTGGTGTGCAGTACATACCATGAGGGGATCAATTTTTCTGCCTTCATATCTTTAACTATCCGGGAATTATTCTGATTTAATGGGTTTCGGAATACCTATAGCACCACTTGGGGGTTAGCAAGTTGCCTGGGTTGTGCCGCTGTGCAACTCGGCATAGACAGATTGCATGATCATGTGCGCGACCACCATGTGCGCATCTTCTACTTGCTGCATATCTTGGCTTTGCACCACAAAGGGCAGATCGACCATCCCGGCAAGCTTTCCACCGCCAAACCCGCTCCACCCGATGGTTCTCCCATTATTTGCAGAGGCATATTTTATGGCGCGTAATACATTTTCGGAGTTGCCACTGCCGGAGATGCCGATCACCAAGTCTCCCGGATTAAAAAAATTTTTAATCTGCTCTTCAAAAATGGTTTCATATGATATGTCGTTGGCCAGCGCCAGCATGGTGGGCATATTGTCATTCAGGCAAAGCATTTTAAATTTTTTATCCAGGTCGAGACAGCACCCTTTGTTGATGTCGCAGGCCAAGTGACTGGCAGTGGCCCCGCTACCGCCGTTTCCCATGATAAAGATTTGAGACTCATGGGTATAGGCACCCAAAATCATATGCACGATCTTTTCAAATGCCTTCAGATCAAAAGTATCCATCACCTTTTTTAAGCGTGCCAAATATTGGCTCGCAAAATGATTGAAATCCATATTCATGCCCTCTTTTTTATGCAACTATGGGGTTGACGTCAGGCCATTGACGCAATGCCTCTTCATAAGCTTCCGGTGTCCCAATATCTTTTAGATAAAAAGGCGCAATTCGAAAGCCATACATTTTACCTGCCAGCAGCGGCAATACATGGTGGCCCAAATCCCACGCGCTGTATTGTTCGTCCCGGCTGCAGTCAATGAGGTCATAAATTTGCTCCGATGCGATGTAAATGCCACCATTGGCCAGATCGCTTTCCGGATGGTCCGGTTTTTCTACAAAACTAACAATTTTTCCATCCTGATCAAGGGTGACGATACCACAAGATCGCGGGTTGGGGGCATTGATCAATCCCATGGTCAAGCAGCCATCCATAGATCGAAATTGACGATGAATGTCAATCATTTTTGATAGATCCATATTGGTCAGGTTGTCGGCATAGGCAATGATAAAGTCCGGTTCATCTTTCACAAAATTCTTGTTCTTCCATATGGTACCTGCACTGCCGAGCAGTACCGCCTCATGCGCCGTATGCAGCCCCACAGTCGTCTCTGGTTGGGTATGTGCCACAAATTGTGCCACCTGGTCGGCATGGTGGTGGGTATTGATTAGAATTTCCGAGACCCCGTGCTTCTCCAGGAGATCAATCCAGATTTTTAACAGGGGAGTGCCGTGGATGGGGATCAAGCATTTGGGGTGCTCGTCAGTGTAAGGTTTTAAACGTGTTCCTTTGCCGGCTGCCAGTAAAAAAGCTTTCATGGATCCTTACCCGTCGCTTTTGCGAATGACATTGAGTTGGCGCATCTGTTTTTCAGCATAGGCCAGGATATCATCGGTCTCTTTTTGGGACGTCAAGAAGTCCCAATAAGCAGAGATGCTGTCTAACACTGTTCGTCGCGGGGTCCAACCCAGCGATTGCAGCTTACGGGTGTCGGAGAAGATGTGGCGGGTATCGCCATACCGGTAATCGCCATGCATCAGGGGGTCGACCTCTTTGCCCACATGTTTTTGCATGGCATTATAAAATTCGGAAACCGTCCATGCCGACCCACCTCCCACATTGAAAACCTGGAAGTCCGCTTCCGGCTCCGTGAGGACAAGCAAGTTGGCATCTACGACATCGTTAATATTGATAAAATCCCGGATTTGTCGGCCGTCTTCATAAATTGTGGGCGGTCGGTTGAAGAGAAGAGAGAGTGCAAAGATGCGCATGGCACCTGAATAAGCATTATAAAATGACTGTCTGGGGCCCTGAACGATTGAGTAGCGCATGACCGTTGACGGGATGTCGTAGCGCCTTCCCAATTGAATTGCGATTTGCTCCTGGGAATGTTTGGACAGTGCATATTGATTGCAGGGCCTGATGACGGATTCATCAGAAGGTTGCCACTGCATGATGTTTTGACATGCAGGGCAATAATGCTCCCATTGACCTTTGCTCAGCTGGGCTTCCAACCGAATGTCAGGATAATGATCTCCATCACCATCATTTGCGCAGCCGTTACAACGATACCGTCCTTCCCCCATTACCGCCTGGCTTGCGGCCACAATCACTTTTCGGACCTCGTGTTGCCCGGCTTCTGCCACCAGGATTTCGTATAGCAGGGCAGTGGAAACCACATTGACGGCAAAGAAGGTTGAAAAATCGGGTAGGTAATCTTGGTACGCGGCCAGGTGGTAAATGGCGTCGACCCCCTTCAGGGCAGAGCGCAACGTGTCGGCGTCACACACGTCTCCACGAATAAACGCCGCTTTGGGATTTAGATACGCCGGTTTACCTTTGGGGTGAACCGTGGGCTGTAGATTGTCCAGAATACGAACATCATGGCCCTTTTCGATCAGAGCGTCCGCCGTGTGAGATCCAATGAATCCAGCTCCGCCGGTGATTAAAATTTTCATTATAGCGCTTTCTCCGCAACCTAAAAATAGGGTAAATCATCCAAAAAACGGGGCCGGTCATTTGCTTGAATACGATCGGTCGTCAAAAATCACCTTGCTGCCACACTCTTCTATCATGAAAGGCAGTTCCCGGTATGACCGCATTGCTTTAAATACGTTGTTTTGGTTTTCACGCGGTACCATTAACAACAGGAATCCCCCTCCCCCTGCCCCACAAACCTTGCCGGCCGAAGCGCCTGCTGCCAACGCCTGGCGGTGCATCTCCTCAATCTTGGGGTTGCTGATACCCGAGGCCATTTGTTGTTTTAACTGCCAGTTCCGATCCAATAAGCGACCGCACGCCTCTATGCCACCGTTTTCCATTGCGCGGGCAAACGGCAAGACCAAATCCACCATGGATTTCATGGCGTTACGTTTAATTTCAGCGTCCATATTGGACTTTTGACGATTGAGGATATCATTGGCGCTTCGGGTGATACCGGTATAGTAGAGCAGCAGAGAGGATGAATACCGTCTACGACCGGCATGGTCCATCTCAATCGGCGTCCGTTGCGTAGTGTCATCCGCCAGGAAGGTGAAACGGTTCACACCGCCATAGGCGGCCGCGTATTGATCCTGACGACCGATGGGTTTGCCGAGAATATCGATTTCAATGCGGCAGGCCTCCTGGGCCAGTTGTTCGGCGGTGACCAAAATATTTCGATGGGCGTACAGAGCATGCAACAATGCCACCGTTATGGAACTGGAGCTACCCAAACCCGAGCCGCTGGAGGGGATATCCGCCAGGGTTGTGATTTCGATCCCCTTTTCTACGCCGGTGATTTTCATGGCCTCACGCACCAAATCGTGCTTGATGTCGTCCATGTGTGCGACGGTCTCTTTTTTAGAGTAGTTGATATAGATCATGTCGTCAAAACGTTCTTTGACAATGGCGTACACAAATTTATCGATGGCCGTACATACGACTTGTCCCGGGTGGTGGGTATAAAATGCCTTAAGGTCCGAACCCCCTCCGACGAAGCTGATCCGCAAGGGTGTTTTAACAACAATCATTGACATTATTCCTTTCTGACGAAACTTTAAGATCCAATGGATCCCAATCCGGCTAAATTGAACATAATGCTAAAACTATTATTACCTTCCTCCGTGAAATAATCGATATCCACGCCCCAGCATTGGGTTTTGTAGCTGACGCCTGCCCTGGATTCAATCTCTTTATCATCAAAAAGATCGTACTCAAATCCTGCCCGCAGTAGCCATTTGCTTGAAAGTACGGCCATGCCTGCCAACCGAATGCTTTCGATGCCGTCTTGGGTGGCATCGCTGGTGTCGCTGGTGAACCGATAGTCGATCTCCAGGCTATCTCCGCGAAGGTCCCAGAGCTTAAGGATGGCGCTAAAAGTTTCAAATTGGTTGCCGTAGGGAGACCAGTTGGAATCCATATCCAGAGCCACATAATGTCCGGGGGTGAGATCGAGTTCCGCTAAAATGGCTGAAAACGGCTCCGGGTCTCCTTCTCTTTCTTTGTTGATGTCAAAGCTCTGGGATAATTTGAACCGCAAAAAGGGCCTATAGCTGTATGCCGTCGGGCCGTTGTCTGAAAAATCAGGCGCCCGGGCCGTGAAGATGTTGGTAAAGCCATAGGTGATTAAGTTTTCGGGCTCAATAAGATCCAAATCGTCAAATTCCGGGAAGTCGCTTTGATCCTGTTCCGGCGTATACGCGTACTGAATTTCCGGAATTATGGCGTGCTTGAGGCGGTCGCTGCCGGCCGGTCGAAAGTCGTATATGCGAAAAATCTCCGTACTCATATCCAGTTTAAGATCATAGATGGCCCGGTAGAGGGTATCCCGGTCATGATCGGGTCGTGTTTCATATTGATCCACCTGCCATGCGGTTTGACGCAGCCCTGCGGACGGCTCTATGGAAAGGGTTTGCCACAGCGTCGCCGGATAATAGATGCGCGGGTAGATGTCTGCGCGATGTCCACGCGTGCCGTTGATGCGATAGAAATGAGAATAGCTGCTGGTGACGTCGAAATAGACAGGCGAGCCTGCCAGCGGCTGTTTTACGCCACTGAGAGATATGGCTGGCAGTTGCTGCAGCGTGTCGTCGCTGTGTTCGATGCGGCGCTTGATCACATCATCGTACCAACGCAAATCCGTATTAAAACTATACTGACGCCAAGTGCGATTAATATTCAGACGGTTCAGGCGCACAGGATCGTTGTAATCGTCAATGTCACGACCAAATGTATTCTGGAAGTAGGCCTGTGTTTGGTTAAAACCGTTGTAACCCGATTTGAATTCATGGAGATAGTCCTGGTCGCTGACCACATCAATGTCCAATTTAACGCTAACACCTGAATCATAGCCCTGGTCATGCTTCATTCTGACCCAATAGCGATCCTTATTGATCCGCAGTTCATCATCATCATATCCCCAGCGCTCGCTATTGTCCTTTTGACCATCGTCAATGCGAAAGTCTTGAAATCCCTCCGCCATGACCGTCCCCAAAGAGCGTTCATCCAGCACGTAGCGATACTCCAGGCCGGTGCGCAATCCGCGTTCCGACATATAGTGCGTGTATAGGGTAGCGTCGCTGGCATCATCGATGGCCCAATACAGTGGTTGGAGATATTGTCTCCCTTTGCGGTCTGCGTATCCGATTTCCGGCATGAGTAGCCCGGATTGGCGCTTCAGCTTGGCCGGAAAGAATAAAAAAGGGCTGTACAGTACAGGCATCTTTCCAGCCCACAACGCTGTGTTTTTGGCATACCCGTACCCTTCAATGGTCACTTTGAAGTTCTGACCGGTTAATTTCCAGGCTGGATCGTCTCCGTCACAGGAGGTGACGCTGATATTTTTCGCCTCGTACGTTTGAGGCCCTGTTTTGCGTATTTTTTGGCCCGACAAATAGAGATGATTTTTAGAGATGAAAAGTGATCCGTTTGAGAGGGTGCCGGTTTCACTATCCATATTGATCTGTAGTCGATCCCCTGACATAATATCTTCGCCGTATACCAGGCGGACATTGCCTTGGGCAACCGCTTCACGGGTTTTTTGGTTTAGCTGCACATTGTCTGCTGTTAATGTGCGGCCCTGCCGGGAGAGGGTGACATTGCCGATGGCTGTGTAATGCTGTTGCGTTTGATCGTATTCGATACGGTCAGCATTGATATGCCAGGGCAGGGTTGATGGGTCCGGTAGATCAGCTGCGCCCGCATGGGAAAAGCCAATGACGTGGATCAACAGGGGAAAGCATGCGGCGATGCAAACGATCAGGTATTGAACTTGGCCATGGCCTTTTCGGGTGGCTTTGAACGGCATACTGTAATGGGTACCTTGGGTGTACTTTCAGATGGTGACCGGAGATTATTTGAGCATATTGTAAACTTGCCTCGCATTAAATTTTTCACTATAGGGTTATTATTACTTAAAAATCAATATCAACCTGAACCGGCTGCACTGCACCAGGGTACTGATTCACTAGGTTGGTCAATGGGTGATTAATGAACTTCATGGTATTTTTGGTGAACCTGGGATATAAGATCAATAATAGGGCAAAACGATGTGAAATACTTCAAATGTCATCTGTCAGCTGGAGCAAACGTATATGACCCAACAAAACACACCTATAAATATACTGCTCACCAACGATGATGGCATCGATGCCCAAGGATTGTTGGCTCTACATCGGATATTGAGCCACGGGCATCGTGTGTCTGTCATCGCTCCGGACCGGGAGCGCAGTGCCGTGGGGCATGGTATTACCCTGCACCATCCCCTTAGGGCAACACAGGTCTCCGTTAATGGTGGTGCAAAGGGTTGGGCTGTGAACGGCACGCCGGCGGATTGTATTAAGCTGGCCGTTCTAGAATTAATGGGTCAGAGGCCGGATTTGGTGATTTCCGGCATTAATCCGGGCGCCAACGTGGGCGTGAACATGAACTATTCAGGGACAGTGGCAGCCGCTAAGGAAGCCGCAATCTACGGAATCAAATCAATGGCGATCTCCATCCAGGGGGATGGGACGCGGTATTTTGACTCGGCAGCCAAGTTTGCCGCCCACGTGGCCCCCATGGTGGTTGCCAATGGATTGCCCGCGGGGACCTTTCTCAATATTAATTTGCCGGACATGCCCCCGGATCAGGCGGCCGGAGTTCGTGTGAGCCACCAGGCCATTGATCTTTACGATGAGTATTTTGAAAAACGGCGGGATCCGCGGAATCATTCATACTATTGGCAGGGCAGTGAATCTCACCCCGATTTTCGTCATCAAGATTCAGACGGGGCAGCACTTCTTGAGAATTACATATCCATCACCCCAGTGCGTTGTGATATGACGGACTACAATGCCTTGGAGAAAATTAAAAAATGGGATTTTGAAAGCGGTTTCGGCGATGGTGACGATGTATTAGATGAATAGAGAGGGAGTTTCTTCAATGATGGAGACAACTGGTCAGGGGCCAATAACGGTTCTCGTGGTTGAGGACGACCCCATCGCCCGCAAATTGGTTTCTTCCATCCTAGGCGAAGCAGGCTATTGCGCCAGGTCAGCCAACAACGGACGCGAATGCTTGGCAAGCATCGACCAGGTGAAACCGGATGTGATTCTGATGGATGTCAAAATGCCTGAATTGGACGGTATTGAAGCATGCCGTAGGATAAAAGCCGATTCCAACTATGACGCTATCCCGGTTGTTTTTGTAACTTCCTGTACAGATGATGCCACTTTAGAGGCCGCTTTTGACGCCGGAGGCCGGGATTACATCCGCAAGCCGATCAATCGCGTTGAATTATTGTCCCGGTTGCGGTTGGCGTATGAATTGCAGCAAACCCAACTGAAGCGCATGGAAACGGAGAAACTCAATGGCGTTTTAGAGACAGCCGGTGGTGTGTGTCATAAACTGAACCAGCCGCTTCAATATATACTGGGCGCCATACAAATTTTATTGATGGACTTGGATGTCGAAGACAAAATGTACCCCCAACTGGATGCCGTACGCGACAAGGTTGAGCAGATGGGGGAAATTACCCGCAAGTTAGCTGAAATTACAAGATATCGGACGAAAGCCCATGCCGGGGGACAGCACATTTTAGACATCGATGATAGTTCGGGGTCTATTGATATGCCCGACACGCAAACGTGAATATATAGCGGCTGATGATCCAATCACCGCTTGGACCACCTATCACTGATTGTTTGGGCGCCAATTTTACAAAGGCGAACCCATCGCTTCAAAGGAATCCCTATTGAACCAAGCCTAATTTTTTCCGTCATTATGGGTATCATAAACAGTTGCTTGATATTGATGGTTTGGATTGTTACGTGATCAAAAAAAGGAGACCCATGTTCATCACATTGGAAGGCATAGAGGGAGCCGGAAAAACCTCACAACTGGATAACATCGTTGCATTCATGGAAGGTGGCGGATATGAATGTGTCACCACCCGTGAGCCGGGTGGAACGGCCATTGGTCAGCAGATCAGGGGCGTTTTGCTGAATCCGGATAACGATGACCTCGATCCCGGTGCAGAGCTCCTGCTGTATGTTGCGGATCGGGTTCACCATATCAAGACCCTTATTGAGCCGCACTTGATGGCTGGCCGGGCGGTCATTTGCGACCGGTTTTTTGATGCCACATTGGTTTATCAGGGATACGCGCGTGGTTTGGACAAAGACTTAATCCGCAACCTGCATAGATGGGTATGCCGTGATCTGACCCCCGATTTAACCCTTTTATTTGATCTTAAACCGAAAGTGGGTTTGGCGCGTGCATGGCGTCAAATCAACAGCGGCGGGCGAACCGGTCAGGAGTCCCGTTTCGAGCAGGAAAATTTGGCATTCCATGAAAGAGTGCGGAAAGGCTACCTTGATCTGGCCCAAAGCGAGCCGGAACGGTTTCGCATCATTGATGCGGAAAAGGACCCGCTTCATGTTGCCCAAGCCATTGAAAAGGCGCTGTCGGATTACCTAAAATAAGGGAATGTCATGATTTGTTATATGCCGTTTACATATTTGGAGAAACACCAAAAGCAAGTGCTCACCAGTATATTTGGAACCTTCACCGTATATTCACCTGCCCAAGACTTGTTGCCGAGTCATATGCGCTCATGGGGCCAGCAGGGGGAACTGGACATTAGGCACCCCGTGTCGGTGAATGCAACGCACTTGATCGCCGCGTTTGAGGACTACAAGGCCTGGGCAGAACTTCACCAAGGCAGCATCGGCGACATGGCCGGTTTTTTTAAAACTGAGCAAGGGCGTATTCCCATGATGGAGGAAACCAGTCCGACTCAGATCGGCCATCAAATCCGGCATTATGGTGAACCCCGAAATCGCCAGGGGGATGATTCGCTTTTCAAGGCTTCGCTCTTTCTCTCCATGGCCCAGGAGTATGACGCGCACCACCACGGGATGATGCGAGAAATGGGTGCGGTGCATGCCATGGAGCAGCAGATGCTGCAGCAGTTATCCGGAAATACCCAAGCGCCCGGGTTGGACATCCCAGCCGCGCTGACACCCATAACATCACCGGAACACCATTCAGTTGGCCCTCACATGACATCTCAAAGGGTCCAGGCCTGGTCTCGGGTAGCCCTTGACGCCGAACAGCTTCCATTGCTTTTTGTGACCCTGAGTCAAGACGTTGTTGATCATGTGTTGGAAGCTTTTACAGACGCCGAGGCGATCACAACGCACACGATATTGGCGCCCCCGGATCAGCCCCTGCTCTCCCCGTCCAAGATGCGCGAAGCCATCAAAGACGCTGCTTTCAAACCAGACTTGGAACTTTTTGGATTGGAATCGGATCTCCATTTGGCCCCCCATGAAGCGGTGGCACAATTGACCTTTTTTAAATTGGTCGGTATATCGGCTGAGCGCTTCTTAACCCGGCTCGCTGCACACAGGCCTGATCAAAAGGCGGCGGTTCGGTATACCAATGAATCCCATCACACTTTAATCGGATTGGTAACACCCTAATAGAGCGTAAACAAAATGGAGAAAAGGTGCCAGGTCCCCTTTGCCAACCACTTGGTATGGTTTAACCTTCCTATGAAAAAATCAGCGAACAACACTTGACTGCCCATGGCAATTGGGGTATGGCGTTTTTTTCAGTGTTGTGAAAAAGCGCTGATGTTATCAGCTCAATTGAAAATAATTTGAAAGGAGTTTAGATCATGGCTTTTAATCCGATCGTGGATGAAGAAAAATGTGTTGGCTGCGAGGAGTGTGTTGACGTCTGCCCTGTTGAAGTCTTTGAAATGGAAGACGGCAAGTCCAAGCCGGTCAACGCAGAAGAGTGCCTGGGTTGTGAAAGTTGTATTGAGGTCTGTGAAGAAAACGCGATTGTCATCGAAGAAACCTAGTCTCCATACATAATATTATCCCCTGGAACCCTGGGTGGGTCCGGGGGATTTTGATTGTTCGAAACCGAGTGCCCAGCACCCGGTTCCAACCCAAGACGTTACAGCACTGATGAGCTTTTGTCTTTCCGGCCTAAAGCTGGAAATCCAAGCCACGCGCATAGCAGGCGGTCGTTGCCACCCACCGTATATGAGAGCCGAGGCATCAAAATCATCCTCGTCCCTTGCTTTCCCGCGATTCGGCTCCGATGCCGCGCAGATCCCCACTCCGGGTCACATGCCATCCGTCCTTATCTTTTTCCAAAGGGCACATTGAACAGCAATTACCGGGACCGCTCTTTAGAGGGTGACCCCAAGGGGTTGTTGTTGTTAAAGATTGAATTACATCTATGTTGCGTTTTGTGGTTAAGCATGCTAGGTACCGGGCATTATGAAGCAGTATCTCATTGATGAACTTCGACCTGATGATTATCAGAAATTGAAGGCCCATTTGGATGCCAATTATGCCTCCCCCGGATTCCAAGGGCTGTACTGGCTGCCCTTGGATCCGTCGATGTATGAAGAGGTCCAAGAAAATCACATCCAATGCCGACCCTTTTATTTTGCAGCGGAATTATCACCAGAGGGCCTGACGTGTGAACTATTGGTCAGGACCAACAAGCGGGTGCGATGCGATTGTATCCGGTACGCGACCGAAAATCAGCGAAATTGGTTGATCCATTTCGTGGATGCCATTTGCGATCAACTGAACATGATAACCTGACATGTGATCGAGATCAGCCGTGCGTGGAGCACCGTTGACGCATTTCATCGTTTTTTCTATACATCGCGCCGCCATTAGAACCAGATGGAAGTTAAATGACACACGAGTTCAATGTTCCAAAAATACTTACGATTTTTCATACGATCCTTATTTTCATGTGGACTGTGGCGGCAACCATCATTTTCGGGATATTGGCCATATCAGTTTCTTTTTTTTCCAGGCAAGGGGATGGCGTTCACCATGTAGCGCGCATCTGGGGAAAAAGTATTCTGTGGATCAGTGGTGTCCGGGTAAATTCCACAGGCCTCGACGATTATTTAGGCCAAGGCTCCTATATTTATATGTCCAACCACCAGAGCAACTATGACATACCGGTCCTTTTAAGCGCCCTGCCGGTTCAATTTAGATGGTTGGCAAAGGTAGAGTTGTTTAAGATTCCGATCTTTGGCCGCAGCATGCGGGGAGCAGGTTACATCAGCATCGATCGATCCAACCGTAAGTCTGCGTTCCGGAGTTTAGCCCAAGCCGCCGACATGATTCGTAACGGTACTTCGGTGATGATCTTTCCGGAAGGCACCCGCAGCAGCGACGGACAGTTGCTTCCTTTCAAAAAGGGTGGATTTGTGCTTGCGGTGGATGCCGGCGTCCCCATCGTTCCCATTACCATCACCGGCACCCATGAGGTCATGCCCAAGGGCCGGTTGTTGATCCGGCGCCGGAGGGTCATGATTAATGTCGGATCACCGATTCGAACATCAGATTATACACGTAAAACCAAAGATAAACTCATGGTGTGCGTTCGTGAAGCCATGTTGAATGCGCCGTCGATGCAAGATGAGGGAGGTAGCCGTGGTTAAATTAATCCCTCTCGGCGGGCTGGGTGAGATTGGGCTCAACATGATGGCTGTTGAATCTGATGATACCATGTTTGTGATCGATGTGGGCCTTATGTTTCCAGAAGATTATATGCTGGGCGTGGATTATGTCATCCCGGACATGACCTTTCTCAAGCAGAAAAACAAGAAAGTGGCGGGCATCGTACTCACCCATGCCCACGAGGATCACATCGGTGCGTTGCCTTACTTGCTCAGAGATGTGCCCGCCCCCATTTTCGGAACACCTTTCACATTAGGCGTGGTCCGTCACAAACTTGAGGAATTTGATCTGCTGGGAAATGCCTCTTTGCATGCCATCCATCCCAGAGAAACACTGAAGATCGGTTCTTTTGAACTTGAGTTTATCCGGGTCAATCATAGCGTAGTGGATGGCGTGGGCATTGCCATCCGTACGCCCTATGGAACAATTGTCCATACAGGTGATTTTAAGCTCAGCCACTCCTCCATTGAGGGGATGACCACCGATGTAAACAGTTTTGCAAAATTTGGTGAAGAGGGGGTACTGGCGCTGTTATCCGACTCCACCAATGTGGAAAGCAGGGGCTATACAGCTTCGGACACTGAGATTGGTGAGAACTTGAACCGAATATGTCGCGGCTGTAAGGGCCGCATCATCGTAGCGCTGTTCGCATCAAATATCGGGCGTATCCAACAAATTGCGGAAATCGCAAACGCCACTGGGCGCAAGATCATCTTTAACGGGCGCAGCATTGAGGTTTCCGTCAACATCGCCCGTAAGATGGGCTATTTGAAAATGCCCGCAGATATGGAGATCGAAATTGATCAGATCGACCAGTATTCCGATGAGGAAATTTTTATGGTCACCACCGGGAGCCAAGGGGAGCCGATGTCGGCTTTGGCCCGAATGGCAGCCGGCACGCACCGGCAGATCAAGATTAAATCCCAGGACACCGTCATTCTCTCATCCAAGTTCATACCGGGCAACGAAAAAGCCATCGCCAATATCATAAATGATCTTTACCGGCACGGTGCCAACGTCATATATGAGAAAATTGCGCAAATTCACGTATCCGGCCATGCCTTTCAGGAAGAGCTCAAGATGATGTTGCGGCTGATCAAACCCAAGTATTTTATGCCGGTTCATGGAGAGTACCGACATCTTGTTCTTCATTCACGTCTGGCTCTGGAGCAAGGCATCAAGGAGGACTATATATTGTTGGCGCAAAACGGCCAGGTCGTCACTTTCGACCAGCAAGGGGTGAGCATGCTGGACCGCATCCCCACAGGCCGTCTGCTCATAGACGGTAAGGGGGTAGGCGATGTAGGGCGCAGTGTGCTAAAAGAGCGCCGCATGCTCTCCGAGGACGGCATGGTGGTGGTCAATATGGCCTTTGATGAAGAGACGGGCGTGATCATCTATGGTCCCGATGTGGTTTCCAAAGGATTTGTGTTTGAAACCGAGACCGGCCATTTATTACTTGACGCACAGTGCGTAATTTTGGAAATTGTTGAAGATGTACCTCCTGAGGTGCCTGACCGGACCGATATTATTCGCTCCCGCATCCAGGCGGCTTTACGGCAATATTTTTTCTTTACCATTGGGCGTCGGCCCGTGATCATGCCCTTTATTGCTGAGGTTTAGGCCGGCTGCCGGCTTGTTGATGGCCAGTTGAATGGTTTTACTATCTAAAGCGTAATGCCCATGCGAAAAGAAATCATCGGAATTTTGCTCTTCTTTCTGGTTATCTTTACCTTGATCAGCTTGCTCTCCTATCACCATGCCGATCCATCGATCCATAATGCCGGCGCCACCAGTCCTGTGAATAATTTGTTCGGTACTGTGGGCGCCCATACAGCAGGGATTTTAATAGGCCTTTGGGGGTTGGGCGCCTTCTGGATACCGATTCTGTTGCTACTGGCCAGCGTCCACTTTTTCAGCAACCAGTCGCGCCAGGTACTCGTCACCATTGTAACCGGCGGACTGTTACTGCTGTGCACCAGCGGAAGCTTGCTGGCCCTTCAAAAAGATAATTTCGAAATATTTGGAAGCCGGTTTTCCTCAGGCGGAATCATCGGCATTCCATTTAAGGCTTTTTTGGTTCAATATGCCAATCCTGCCGGGGGCGCCATTATCTTGGGTCTCCTCTGGCTGATTGGCTTCATTCTGGCCACCCGGTTTTCTTTGGTCGGTAGTTATAACCGTTTCAAATCGGCCCTCGCCCGGCTGGCGACACGGGTGAAGAATCAGCGTATCAAATCGAAGGAACGGCGGCAGAAATCAAAAAAGCGTCGTGAAAATTTAAAAGCCCGGGCAAATCGACCGGACCGCCAAATCAAGATCAAAGCCCCGACACCCGCCCCACCCCAAAAACGCGTCCAGCCCCAGCAGAAGATGTTCGATTTTATGCGGGATGACAGCAAATATCATCTGCCATCCATCGAATTGCTTGAGGATCCGGAACAGAGGCCCATGTCGATTAACGATGAAAGCCTACGCATGCAATCAAAGCTTTTGGAAAAAAAGCTGGAGGATTTTGGGGTCAAAGGTGCGGTGGCTGCAGTTACACCGGGACCGGTGATCACCACTTTTGAATACTCACCAGCGCCGGGCATCAAAATTAACAAAATTGTTAATCTGACTGATGATTTGGCACTGGCGCTCAGGGCCATCAGCATTCGCATTGTCGCGCCCATTCCAGGGAAGGCTGCCATCGGCATCGAGGTGCCCAACGTAGATCGGGAGACTGTCCGCTTCAAGGAGATCGTGGCATCCGAAGCCTACGAAAACACCAAGTCCAAGCTGACCATCTGCTTGGGGAAAGATATTGTGGGCCATCCGGTAGTGTCCACCCTGGATAAGATGCCCCATTTACTTATTGCCGGCGCTACTGGTGCCGGCAAGAGTGTGGCGTTGAACACCATGATTTGCAGCCTGCTGTACAAAGCTGCCCCAAGCGACGTCAAGTTGATCATGGTAGATCCCAAACGGATCGAGCTGTCGGCCTACGATGGCATTCCCCATTTGATCACGCCGGTGGTCAAAGACGCCAAAAAAGCCACCAACGCCCTGTTTTGGGCGGTAAAGGAGATGGAACAGCGTTATGAGCTGCTCTCAGAGAGAAAAGCGCGTAACATTGGTCAGTACAATCAGAAAGTTCTTAAGGAACTGAACAAAAAAAACAAAGAGCCCAAAAAAGAAGAGGGTGATGAAGCGCAAACCAAGCTCTTGCCGTATATTGTGATCATTATTGATGAGTTGGCTGACTTGATGATGGTGGCCTCCCGGGATGTGGAAGTCGCCCTGACCCGGCTGGCCCAAATGGCGCGGGCTGCCGGCATCCATCTGATTCTGGCCACCCAGCGACCATCAGTGGACGTGCTCACCGGTATTATCAAAGCCAATTTTCCCACACGGCTGACATTTCAAGTGTCATCTAAGACCGATTCGCGTACGATTATCGATACCAACGGCGCAGAAAATTTGCTGGGTATGGGTGATATGCTCTTTCTGCCACCAGGGACAGGAAGACTGCAACGCATTCACGGCGCCTACATTTCAGAGACCGAATTAACCGGCATCATCGACTTCATAAAACAGCAGCAAACGCCGGAATATGATCAAAAAGTTGTTGAAGCCCCCATCAAAGAAGAGAACGATGGCGGGGAAAAAGAGTATGACGAACGCTACGACGATGCCGTGGCTCTCGTTACCCGGAACGGACAAGCCTCCATCTCCATGATTCAACGCCACTTGCGCATCGGCTACAACAGGGCCGCTCGAATTGTCGAGATGATGGAGCAGGAGGGGGTGGTGGGACCGGCCGATGGTGCCAAGCCGAGGGAGGTGTTGGTCGGTAACTATGAAGACATCCCGTGATGGGCATTGAAAAGCGGCACTTCGTCTCGCCATGCGGCGTTCTCACCAGGTATTCTGATGGTATCCATTGAATTTCTTGATAAAATTGCTGAGGGTGTTAAAGGCTTTCTCGATCCGGAGGAGGGGCGGCGGTTGTATGAGCTTGCTCTTGAAGCTGCTTTGGTGGGGCCTTGTCTGGAGATTGGGAGTTATTGCGGTAAATCGGCGGTCTATTTGGGGGGCGCATGTAAAGAGCGCGTTTCGACGCTTTTTTCAATTGATCATCATTTCGGCTCGGAGGAACAGCAGCCGGGTGAGCAATACTTTGATCCAGAACTGTTCAATGTCCATTTGTATCGGGTCGACTCCTTTGCCTGGTTCCGGCAAACCTTGCAGATGGCCGAACTTGAAGAGGTTGTCGTTCCGTTGGTGGCGGAGTCGGCTGTGGCGGCACGCAATTGGAACACCCCTCTGGGCTTGGTGTTCATTGACGGCGGACATGCCTATGACACAGTATTGACCGACTATCAATGTTGGTCTCCCCATGTACAACCCAATGGCTTTCTGATTTTTCATGATATCTATCCCAACCCCGGGGATGGCGGCCAGGCGCCTTATGAAGTCTATCAAAAGGCGCTGGATTCCGGACGTTTCACTGCACTTTCCACGACCGGCAGTTTAGGCGTACTGCGATGCGTATAAGCCTCGACGTCAATATTATAGTCTGAGGCCCTTACTGGATGGCCTTGGCAGGAGAAACGCAATTGGCGTCGGCCATTTTATGGATCACGGCGGTGAGATAGGATAAATCCTCATCTGCATATCCAACAAACCTTGGCCTTAAAAGGTTTACTTTCGAACTGATCCGCTGGCACCCCCTGGGAAGCATGAGAATGACCTTGGTGTCGCGCAGCAGGTGGCTCAAGCTGATCAGATCATCTAATTCACCGATGTCTTTGGGCATGAGAACGATGCTTTCGGGCAGGTGGGTGGGCTGCCCCAGATGGGTTTTAAGTTCATCTATGGAAGGTATGTAGATCGTTTCACAACAGCTATCCAAGGATCGGATGAAATTTAGCGCGTCCCGACCTGTCACATCAAAAGGGGACGCATAAATCAAAAACCGCATGCTGAAGATCCTTTTCGATTCAGGTACTCCGTTCACAAATGCAGTGTTCATAAAACGGATACGGACAAACTGATATCGGTCGATTTCAGCACAACTTGAGCTTTTTTGACCTCCCAAAACAGATCCATATCAAAATTATCGCGGTCGCCGCAGCTTACCGATCAATGCGCTTGGGTTCCCCGAGGATCCTACGAAACGGTTGAATGGGGCTTTTTGCGAAAATAGAGCACAACGCTTTTTCCCATAATGGGATCGAGTAAGGTCTCCAATAGGCGGGTCATCCGGGGTTTTTCCATCAAGTCCCAGGTTAAAAAGCGATGATAGAGGGCCACCGGCCAGAGTTTTTCTCTCTGGGGACCCAAAAGGCATTTGAGCCACCAGAAAGGGGCGTGGAGGCTGTGGGCGTGGTGGGTCGCCCAGTGGATCATGCCTGACGACTGAATATCTTGGATGAGTTTTTTCGATTGATAGATGCGAATATGGCCGCCTTCGGTGGTTCGGTATTGACGCGATAGAGCCCAGCAGATGGTTTCCGGCCATCGGCGCGGTACGCTGACCACCATGTGCCCACCTGATCCCAGGACACGGATACACTCCCCAATGGCACGGCCTGGATTGGGAATATGCTCCAGCACCTCTGAGCAAATCACCAAATTCATACTTTGATCTTTAAACGGCAGGGCGGTGATATCGGCGCCTGCCAACGACCATCGATGTTGTTCACGGCGGCGGAAATTCTTGTGCCAGCACAACCTGGCCTCGGCCTTTTTTAGGTCGTCCAGGTTCGTGTCCGCCCCCACCACCAAACCTTCGTGGAGATCGTATGCAGCTGCGGTGTGGCGTCCGGAACCGCAGCCAATGTCCAAAATAACATCTCCGGAGTCCAGTGGTAGCTTTAGAAGGTTAACGGTAATCATTGATCACCTGACGGTATACATCGACGCTCTTTTGTGCTGCGACTCTCCACGTGAAATGGGTCATGACCCGCTCATAGCCGGACTGGCCCAATGTTTGGGCCAGATGGCGATCTGCACATACGGACGCAATGGCCTTGACCAAAGCATGATGATTGGCTGGCGGTACCAGAATTCCGGCATTGCCCACCACTTCGGGCAAGGCGCCACCGGTGGTGCTGATGATCGGTACGCCGCAGGCCATGGCTTCGCCTGCCGGTAACCCAAAACCTTCATAAAGTGATGGGACCACCGCCACCCAGGCGCGCGCATATTGGTGCACAAATTCCCTATGACTGATGGTGCCTGTGAACCGAACATATTGGCTGATGCCCAAATCGGCAATAAGCTTAAATATGGGGCTGTTTCTCTTGGGCTGCCCAACCACCACAAGATGGAGCTTGGGCCATTTTGGGGTTAGATCTGCCACGGCGTGCAGCAGGTATCGTAACCCCTTTAGCGGCGTATCAGCGCTGGTGGTGGTAATGAGCCGATACGGGAGACGTTCGACCTGTTTCAAGGGGTAGAAACGGTCAACGTCGATGCCATTAGGTACCACGCTGAATTTTGAAGCTGCAAGCCTGAACTCACGGATTATATCATGTTTGGCACATTGGGAAACCGTGATGAGTCTTTTAAGTGTGGGCGCCACCCTTTTCTGCATCCCGATAAAGGAATACCACCGCAACTGTTTCACCTTTCTCAGGATGGATCGTTCTGCCCTTATGGCCAATTTTCGATCTACCGTAATGGCGTGATGAATGGTTGCCACAGTAGGAATGTGACGTGCCAAAGCGCCAATGCCGTAAGAGAGGCTTTGATTGTCATGTAAAATATCAAAACGGTTGTTACATCTCCGGATAAACCGTTTCGCGCGCATACCAAAGGTCATCGGTTCAGGGAATCCCATGGTGGAGACACCGAACCACTCTAGTAAATTGACCGGATCGGTCAACTCCCTGGATGATGGGGTGCGAAACAGGTCATCCGGATTGTAAAGATCCAGGCTGGGCAGGCGATGCAGGCGTGCTCCATTGTCCAACTCAGGGTAGGGCGGACCGGAAATGACCTCCACCCGATGGCCCAACTTGCATAGTGCATGGGAGAGATTACGAATGTAGACTCCCTGGCCACCACAATAGGGGTGACTGCGGTAGCTCAACAAACCGATACGCAAGGGGCGAGATTCCATGGCACTGTTCAAGGTGGTTTCGCTTCCATTGGAGATGATTAAATATTCCCGGCGACACTTGTTGGCCTCAGATATCCGTCCGGCATCATGCCGTCAAGGGATTTTTGCTGTTAATGTGGGTTTGCGCCATTTATTCATTGAAATAAAAGATGTAACCGCCTTCATCAGCCAAAACCTTGGGAATCCCACCCAATTCAACCTGACTTGCACATTCTTGAATGCCGTCGGTGCTGATGCGACGTTCGAAATCATCTCCCCAGGCAGGTCGCTCTGGGAACAGGATCACAACGGCAAACAATAATAGGGCTGACAGCCAATGGAAAGAGATGACGGTTCCCACGGCTAAACCGGTTAATTTTCCATTGTTTGATTTTGAGTGTCGATTGGTTTCAAATATTTGGCTGTTCATATCGTTCTCCCATGATGTGATGTGTCATGACACCATAGAGCAAGAGGTCTGCCAAAAAACCAATATTAATGTAATACATTGAAATAAATAAAAGAATAGTCGTGGCGAAATCTTTATGCAATGGTTGAAGTCTCAAAATGACAGGTGTTTCGGCAGGCAGGCTCTCATATTGATTTGACCCACCGACCGGGGTGAGACCTTCTGGCTGATTTATCCGGCATCAGGGTTAAGTTATTTTTCCACTTGCCGATAAAAATAAAGGGTCACTTAAATTACGATAAGCCCGCGTAAATACGGTGACGCTGCATAAAAGACTTAACGACCTAAAACAACCAAATCGACGTATGCGGTATGCGTCAATTTGAACGATTCTCAGGATACCGATGAACCCAGCTACTAAAGAAACCATCCTATTCGTTGATGATGAAGAGAGTATTTTAGATATCGCCCGGACGTATTTCCAAAGCCGCGGGTATAAAGTGCTCACCGCCGGTAATGGTCGGGAGGCCGTTGACGTGCTGTGGAACCACCGCATCGATTGCTGTTTTACGGATCTCAATATGCCGGAGATGGATGGGTTGGAATTGGCAGAGTATGTCCGCAATCATGACAATACCGTGCCGGTGGTTGTAATGACGGGTTATCCTTCCCTGGATAACACCATACAGACGCTTAAGAATGGGGTGGTTGACTTTCTGATCAAGCCCATCAACCTTCGCCAAATGGAATTTTCAGTGGAGCGGGTGTTGCGTGAGCGCAGGTTGTTCATCGAGAACATGCTTCTAACCAAAGAGGTTGAAGGCAAGGCCCGACTTGAAAAACTCAACAAAGATCTATTGGACAAAAATGAAGAGTTGAATGTGGTAAACCGGATTATGACCGACTTTGCTGCATTGAGGGAAAGCGCGGATGTTTTGAAGCAGCTGGTGGACTTGACCGCGGAGTTCGTCCATGCCGATGTTGGATGTTTTTACCTGATCAATGAATCCGTGGAAAAAGTGATCCCCATTGCCTATGCCAAAACCGATTTGGCTGAGCATGAGTGCAGGTACAAGGCCGATGGGGCGTCTGACTTGTTTCCCTGGTCCGGCGACCCAAAAGTGCAAAAATTGATTTTTGATGTGGTCAAGGATGACCAACCGTTGCTTATTTCCAACAATAACGGCAGCGGATGCCTACCGGAACAGATTCACTCTTTCATGCTGACCCCTTTGAAGATTCGTTCTAAGCTCCTGGGGGTGTTGAGCGCCTTTATTTGCTGCGGAGAGGAGCGGTTCAACGAAAAAGATTTGTACTACCTCTCATTTATGGCCAATAAGGCGGCTTCGGCCATGGAGAGTCTGGCGTTATATGAAAATATCTATAACAATCTATTGGCCACCCTTTATGCATTTGTAAAAGCGATCGAGGCAAGGGACCCGTACACCAAACAACATTCCAACAGGGTCACCCAAATATCCTTGGCATTGGCCAAAGCCATGAACTGTACCACCGAAGAGCAAGATATTCTCAATGTAGCAGGGTTGTTACACGATATCGGCAAAATTGGTATTCGGGATGAGATCCTTTTGAAACCCGGCCGTTTAAGCCGAGACGAGTTTTCGATTATCCAGCAGCATCCGGTCATAGGCGCCGACATCATGGATAATCTAGGGCTCTGGCATCGAGAAAAGCTGATTGTCCGCAGTCACCACGAACGTTTTGACGGCACTGGCTACCCAGACAGATTAAAAGGGCGGGACATTCCGTTGCTGGCCCGAATCCTAAGCGTTGCTGATGTGTATGACGCCATCGCTTCAGATCGCGCCTACCGCAAACGCATGGAAGAGAAGAAAATACTAGAAATCATGTATGGCGGTGCCGGCACCCAATTCGATCCCGAGATCATCGATATATTTCGGCAGCTATACAAATCCGGCGAGGTTGCAAAGTTAACCGCCGATACAGAGTAGCAGGCCCTGGGTATCAGAAAATCCCCTTAATTACAGCGAGAGAAAATATCGGTGAAACAGCCCCTCTTTGTTGAGTTCGGGATGGAAAGTGGTTGCCATCACGTGTTGGCATTGGATGAATACAGGGTCGTCGTCAAGGTTGGCGTGGACGGTCACCGCGGTATCCAGTCGATCAAATCGGGGTGCGCGAATGAAGATTGCAGGGTATGAGCCCACATCAAAAAGGGGAATGTCGATCCATCTCTGGCGGCTATGGATCTGACGACCGTAGGCATTGCGGGTGATGGCCGCGGGCAGGACCCCCAGCGGCCCGGTGGCGCCGTCAATCTCCCGGGCCAGGAGGATGGCACCTGCGCATACGCCCCATACCGGCATACCACTGTCAATCCGTTCTTTAAGGGGCTGGGCCATGTTAAATTCCAACAAGAATTTGGTCATCACCGTGCTCTCACCGCCTGGAATAACCAGGCGGTCGACACGATAAAGGCTCTGTCGGTCACGAACGATGGTGTGCTCTACACCAAGGCGATTGAAATGGGGGATGTGATCCAGAAAGGCCCCCTGTAATCCAAGCAGTCCGACAATCATTAAATTACACGCCCCGTTCGGCCATTTTGACATCCAAGGCATCGTTTTCGATCCCAATCATGGCCGTACCCAAGCCTTTTGAGATTTCAACCAGTTTGGCCGGATCTTGGTAGTGAATAACCGATTGCACGATGGCATGGGCCATCTTTGGCGGATTTTCAGACTTGAAAATGCCGGATCCGACAAAGACGCCATCGGAACCCAGGGCCATCATCAGGGCTGCGTCAGCCGGTGTGGCGATGCCGCCAGCGGCGAAGTTGACCACGGTCAAACGGCCCAGATCGCGAGTCTCTTTAACCAAGGATACCGGTACGCGCATCTCTCCGGC
>CAJIBC010000312.1_pt1 | contig 22082 bp, 13 predicted proteins | sample 9199231 | NCBI WGS metagenome assembly CAJIBC01 (sample SAMEA7708282, study PRJEB35096) | sediment metagenome | biome: marine neritic benthic zone biome [ENVO:01000025]; feature: sediment [ENVO:00002007]; material: shallow marine sediment [ENVO:03000034] sea grass bed [ENVO_01000059] ...
CCGACGGCACGCCGGGGGACCCCCTCGACCAGGAGGATGCCCATACCGTCAACACCGAAGCACCGGTGCTGACTTTTAACAAGAGCGTCATCAACGTTACCACCGGCCAGGATCCGGGCCTGAACGCCAGCCCCGGCGACACCCTGCACTACACCCTTGAAATGATCAACACCGGCCTGGGCGGCCTGACCAACTTTACCATTGTGGATGAAGTGGACTCCCTCAACAGTCCTGCGCGCTTTGTGGCCGGCAGCCTGACCCTGACCAATGTGCCTGCCGGCGCCGACACCTCCGGCACCGATCCATTGGGCGGAGCCAATGGCACCGGGCTGATTAATATCACCAATCTCAACATCGGTGCCGCCGGTAGCGGTAGTGATACCTTGGTGGTGGAATTTGAAGTCACTTTGGTGCCGGTGATCCCCAGCGGCACGGTGGTGCTCAATCAGGCCGGACTGAACTCCATCATTCCTACAACTATTTTAAGCGACGACCCCAATGTGGCGGGTAGTACCGATCCCACTGAGACCCTAATCGCTTCGGCACCCCAGTTTCAGGTGCAAAAGATCTCAACGGACATGACCGATGATCCTGCCGTCCTCATGGCCGGCGACACCCTGCGCTATACCCTTACCATTAAAAACATCGGCGACGAGAATGCCGTCAATGTCCAACTGCAGGACTTGACCCCGGCCAACACCACTTATGTGGCTAACAGCACCACCCTTAACGGTAATGCCGTGCCTGATTCGGGTCCCGGCGTCAATCCCCTAATCGCCGGGATCCCGATCAACGCCCCGGAGAACACAACGCCAGGGTACATGCGGGCCGATCCGGCGCCCACTGCCAACAACGTGGCCACCGTGATTTTCGATGTGGTCATCGATCCCGCCGCCATGAACGGCTTGATCATTGAAAACCAGGGCTTTGTGAGCAGCGACGGCGAGGGCAGCGGATCCCGGCCGAGTCAGCCTTCGGATGATCCCGACACACCGGTTCCCGACGATCCCACCCGCGATGTGGTGGGCAACCTACCCTTGCTCTATGCCCATAAGACCGTTGTGATCTCTAACGACCTCGGCACGGTGGGCATAGTGGACCCGGGCGATACCCTGAGCTACACCATCGATATCAGCAACTCCGGCGCCATTGCAGCCACTGGCGTGGTGCTGACCGACGCCATGCCCACCAATACGACCTATGTGCCGGCGTCGACACAATTGAACGGCGTAATGCAACCCGACGTCGGCGGCTTCTCGCCCCTTGTCGGCGGATTGGCGGTGCAATCTTCCGATAATCCGGGCCCCGGCATCATCTCCGCCGGCCAAAACGCAACGGTCACTTTTGATGTTATAGTCAACGGTGGATTGCCAGCCGGTATCATTATCAGCAACCAGGGTGATTTAACCTCCAATGAATTACCACCGGGCCTCACCGATGCCGACGGTTTGCCCTCCAACGGTTACCAGCCCACCATCATTGTGGTGGGCGCGGCCCAACTGCTCACCATCACCAAAGATGTGGCGGTGGTGGGTGGCGGTACTGCCCTGGCCGGCGGGCAGTTGGAGTACACCATCCGAGTGACCAACGTGGGCAGCCTCCCGGGCGCAAATGTTGTGGTCACCGACGATCTGGGACCTCCCCTGGATGCCCTGGTGACCTACGTGCCCGGTTCGGGCACCCTGGACGGAGCCCCGGCCGGCGTCACCTATGTCGGCTCCATGCTCACAGCAGACTATGCCGCCACCTATGGGGATCTGCCCACCGGCGTAACCACGGTTGTGCGCTTCCGGGTTCAGATCAATGCCGCTGTAGCCATCGGTACCACGATCACCAACACCGGTGTAGTGAGTTGGAACAGCCCCGCTCAGACCGATTCCGCCAGTGTATCCATCGATGTTGGCGGAACGCCGGGCAGTGCAGCCCTTAACGGCAACGCCTGGCACGATACGAATTTTAACACGATTTTAGACAGTGGCGAAATACGCCTTACGGGTTGGACTGTCACCCTTTATCGCAACAGTGTACCTGTGACCGCAGTGTTGACAGATAACAGCGGTACTTACCGGTTAAGCGGATTACTGCCCAACGCAGGCACATCCGATCAATATGAAATACGTTTTCGTGCCCGGGGCGCTGGGTTAAATGCCGCCTCCTTAGGATATGCCGACTCGGTCTTTACAAATGGCCCCCACCGGATCAGTGGAATCATTGTTTCGGACGGCGGCAATCTGCAAAACCTCAACCTCCCGATTACGCCTAATGGCACTGTTTACAACTCGGTTTTGCGTGTGCCCATTGCCGGCGCCACAGTGACCATGCTTAACGCGGCCACGAGTGCGCCGTGTCCAGGTGGGTGCTTTGATGATCCGTTTCAACAAAATCAGGTTACGGCAGCGGAAGGCTATTACAAGTTTGATATGAATTTCAGTGATGGAGGATGCCCCGCAGGAGGCGCTTATATCATTGAGGTGACACCGCCGGCCACAGGTTACAGGAATATGCCTTCTTTGATTATTCCACCCGCAAATGACGTAACCACGCCACCCTTCTCTGTTCCTGCCTGCCCCGGCGATGCGATACCGGCTCCGCCCGGGTATTGTGAGATTGTGGTCTCTCCGGCAGTGCCTCCCGTATCCGTGCCGCCACGCACGGCTGGGACAATCTATTATCTACATCTTTCGCTAAACAATGGGAGCATGCCCGGTGATAGTCAAATATTCAATAATCCTATTCCCATTGACCCTGAAATGGACGGGGCTGTGGCCATTACCAAGACCTCTTCTAAAATAAATGTGACCCGGGGTGCTTTGGTACCCTATACGATTACTGTGACCAACGTTTTCGGCGTGCCATTGTACGACCTCGGTATAATCGACCGCTTTCCGGCCGGTTTTAAATATGTCGCCGGTTCAGCCAGTCTGAATGACAAACCGACCGAGCCTACAATCGACGGTCGCCAGCTGGCATGGGATGGTCTTGAGATGCAGGTCGATGACAAAGTAACAATTAAATTTTTGCTGGTGGTCGGTTCCGGCGTTTCCGAAGGAGACTATGTCAACCGCGCCCAGGTGCGCGACAATACGGTTGGCGTGTTCATTTCAGGTGAAGCGACGGCTACCGTGCGGGTCATTCCTGATCCGGATTTCGATTGCACCGATGTGATCGGCAAGGTGTTCGACGACCTCAATATGAACGGACGGCAGGACCCGAGTGAAAAAGGCCTGGCCGGTGCCCGTGTTGTGACCGTACGCGGTCTGATTGTCACCACGGACGAACATGGTCGTTTCCATATTACCTGTGCGGCGGTACCCGATTCCGATCGCGGCAGCAATTTCATTCTCAAACTGGATGAGCGCAGCCTGCCGACAGGTTATCGCCTGACCACTGAAAACCCGCGTGTCCAGCGTGCCACACGCGGTAAGATGATTCGATTAAACTTCGGTGCAACCATTCACCGCGTCGTGCGTATCGATATTTCAGATAGCGTATTTGAACCCGATAGCTGCGATCTGCGCTTGCAATGGAAATCCAAGATTAACCAGTTACTTAAAGAGCTGAAAAAAGCGCCGTCTGTTCTGCGTCTTTCCTACCTGGGCGACATTGAACCAAAAGGTCTGGTCAACAAACGCCTGAAAGCATTGAAGAAGACTATTGCAAGCCAGTGGAAAAAGTCAATAGACGGCTATCCACTGAACATTGAAACAGAAATTTATTGGCGTCGCGGTTCGCCGGTTAGCAGCCGCAATAAATAAGAATGATTGAGATCATGTCCCTGAAATATTATTTTAAACGAACTGTATTTAAGTGCGGTATCGCAATCTTTTGTTGGTGCGTCGTTGCCGCAACAGGGACAGTGGCTTCTTCATCCGCACAAACGGTAGCAAGGGACGCCGAAAGTAAGGGAGAGTCGGCTGAAAAGCATCTGCCCGCCGATCAGACCGCGACACCCTGGATTCATGACCCTGTCATATTCGAAGTAGATGAGGGTGATCGCAAGGAGATGCATGATTTTGTGGAGCCGGATGTAAAAACGGTTAAGCTTGACAACCTGGTTCCCCCCATCCACTTCGGTTTGGGCAAGGTGGAAATCCCCGATAATTATCTCGCCCAATTAAGAAAAGTCCTCGACCGTATGCATGATCGGGCCAATGTGAGACTTCATTTTATCGGCCATACTGATTCTTTGCCACTCAGCAAATCTCTGGCTGCAATTTACGGCGACAATGCCGGTTTATCCCGCGAACGGGCCGGCACCACAGCCGAATATTGCCAGCGTGCGTTGAATCTGCCCCCGGAAGCTATCTCTTACGAAGGCTTAGGGGACCGTCAACCGTTGGCCGAGAATGCTACTGAAAAAGGGCGTCAGATGAACCGGCGCGTAGAAGTCCAGGTCTGGTACGACAAGATCAGTGAGAAACAGGTCGAAAAGGAAGTGTTTGTCCCTCGCGCAGTCAAGCGAATTAAAGTCTGCCGTACCGAAACGGTCTGTAAACTGCGCTACAAGGAAGGTCACTCCCAGCGCGCCCGCGTCAAGAATTTGATTATGCCCTTACATTACGATGAAGGCATGGCAGAGGTGCCCGTAAAATTTTTACAGCAAGTTCGACAGGCGATGAACAACCTGCGCAGCAAGCAGAATCTCGTGGTTAAGTTTACGGCCTATACGGATAACTTTCCGCTGGACGAACGGGACAAAAGAATTTACGGTGATCATCTTGGGTTCTCCAAAGCGGTTGCCCGGCGCGTTGCTTTGGCCGTTAAAGAGAATCTGGGTTTAGCCAATGGCGAGACGAACAGTCAGGGCCGGGGATCGTCCAAGCCAATGGCCTCAAACGACACTCAACAGGGACGTGCGCTTAATCGACGTATCGAGGTGGAGTTCTGGTACGATGATCCACTGCAGGATCTGCCCGATGAGCCTCAACTGTGTCCTGATGCCGCTGGCGCCGCTACGGTCTCTCGTGTCTATAACGCCTCCTTGGGTGATATCGATCCCATTTTGTTTGAAAAAGGAAAACCGGTAATACCGGCCGGATATACGGATCAGTTGCGTCGCGCCATGGATGAGATCAGCGACAAGGCCAATGTCCGTTTGCGATTTGTCGGCTATACCAGCAACAAACGTCTGGATCGTCGCACGGCAGCAGTTTACGGTGATGATGTTGGTTTGTCCATGGCCCGCGCTCGCCGAGCCATGGAGGCTATACGCGATCAGATGGGGCTTACGGAAAAGCAGGTGGAATTCGACGGCCGTGGCTATGTCCAGTCCGACGATGTTGTCAACGCCGGCTTTGTCGAATCCGATATCTCGCGCGTCAAGGCACAAGTGGTCTACGATGAACTCGCCTTGCTCGACGACTACGAGGGGGTGGAAGTCACGCCCATAACCCGTGAGGTGCGTATATCCGATCCTTTTGCTTTAAATCAAATGCGTATCACCGTGGACGGGAAACCGCTGGACGATCCGGGCAAGTGTAGTTCGGACATACAGCGCTGTACCGACGTGGCCCTGGAGAAGGCCGACATCCAGTTCAAACATGGTAGTTTAAAGCTGGAACCACGATTAAACGTGACTGCCTGGCCGAGCACTATCCGTTACCGGGACATAGAGGACACGACCTTTGCCGAAAATATGGTTCGTTTTCGCCTGTATTCGAACTACCGTCATTACATTAGGCGGGCGGAGGTCAGAATTTTCGAGGAGCAGCAATCCGTTCGTGATATTCCCATTGCAGTTATTGCAATGGATGCCGACGGTACGGCCCAATGGCGTGTCGGGTTCGAAAATCACACCACGCCGGTACGAAAACTCAAATACCTGGTACGAGTGTATGATGAAAAAGAGAGTTTCGACGAAACAAAACCACAGCCACTGTGGGTGGTTGACCATATTGATCAAACCGTTGCAGAAAAAGATGTTAGCCGGGAGTTGCTTGCCGGGTATGGAGAGAGCCGTATCGCCTACCGTAATATCCCGCTGCGCGGTGGTACTGTCCATGTCCACGGCACTGATATTCCGGAAGGTCATAATGTGTGGTTCGCCGGATATGCAGTGCCCGTGGACGAAAAAGGCCGTTTTGTGGCCGAGGAGATACTGCCGGAGGGGTTGCATACCGTTGAAGTGGCTGTCCTGGATCAGTACGGAAACGGTGAGCTTTTCCTGCGAGACCTGTCATTAAAGAAAAGTGACTGGTTTACGGTGGGGATCGCCGATATGACCTTGTCCGGCAACAAGACCAACGGGCCGGCCAAGCTGCTTGCGGAAGATAACCCCCGATACAGCGAAGATATGAGCATCCATGGTCGTATGGCCTTTTATACGGACGGAAAATTCGAAAATGGCTGGTCGCTAACTGCCAGCGCTGATACTCGTGAAGGCCCTGTTGACGAAATCTTTTCCAATTTCATGGACAAATCTCCCGACGCTCTGTTCCGGCGCATGAATCCGGATTACCACTACCCGACCTACGGCGACGACAGTACCGTGACAGAAGATGCGCCGACCTCGGGCAAGTTCTACGCTAAAATGAAAAAAGATGAAACCTACGGGCTTTGGGGCAACTTCAAGATAGGTTATACCGATAGCGATCTGGCCCATGTGGATCGTGGGCTATACGGTGCCAACCTGCATTACCAACCCCTTGATACCACCAGTTTCGGCGAGTCACGATTAATGATAGACGGGTATGCCGCGGACCCGGGTACCGTGGCAGGACGCGATGAGTTCCGCGGAACGGGCGGTTCGCTCTATTTCATGCGACGGCAGGACATTTTACAAGGTTCCGAGCGAGTGCGCATTGAAGTCCGCGATAAGGATTCCGGTATGGTTCTTGGCGTTAAAAACCTTATACCGGAGCTCGATTACGACTTCGATTCCCTGCAGGGACGTATCTTGCTGGCCCAGCCCCTGTCGCCAACGGCCGACGACAACCTGCTGGTTCACAGCGGTTCCATAAGCGGGCATCCGGTTTACCTGGTGGTTCGTTATGAATTCACTCCGGGGTTTGATGACCCGGACACGCTGGCCACCGGTGGCAGAGCTCATTACTGGTTCAATGACTATATTAAAATTGGCGGAACCTACAGCCAGGAAGAGGAAGCAGATACAGAAAAAAGCCTGATCGGTGCGGATTTGATCCTGCGTAAATCGTCGGAAACATGGCTTAAGCTTGAATCAGCAGGTACTAAAGGTCCAGGCCCGACCACAACGAATTCGCTGGACGGCGGTTTCAATTTCGACACCGTAGATACGTTTAACAACAACGAAGTCGACGCTTCGGCCTATCGCGTCGATGCAAGTATCGGTTTTAAAGATTTTATTAAAAACGGACGCGGCCGCTTAACCCTATACTCGCAGAATCTGGAGGCGGGGTATGCCGCGCCGGGTTTGACCACCAACCGGGATCATAACCAGTACGGTGCATCTGTTGATCTGCCTTTCGGCGACACCATTCATGTACGCTTAAAAGGTGACAAGCAGGTTCAAACCGACGGCCTTGAGACAGAGGCCGGCGAGATGGATCTCGATTACCAAATGAGCAAGAACTGGACCGCGAGCACGGGTGTCCGTCATGACAACCGCAAGGACAATTCGGCTGTCGTGCCCGCGACTCAACAAGAGGGTGGGAGAACCGACACCGTGGCCAGACTGCAGTACGATTCGCTGGCACGATGGAGCACCTATGGTTTTGTGCAGGGAACGGTTCGGACAAGCGGAAATCGTGAGGAAAACAACCGGTTAGGAGCCGGTGGCAATTTGCGGTTGACCAACCGGTTAAAGGTTGGCGGTGAGCTTTCCGCAGGAGATCTAGGCACCGGCGCACGCCTTGAAACCGAATACCTGTATTCCGACCGGACAACCCTGTATCAGGCGTATACCCTTGAAAACGAACGTACCGACAATGGCCAGCTTGCCAGAAAAGGCAACATGGCCTCCGGTTTCCGAACGCGTTATTCGGACAGCGCGAGTGTATATTTAGAAGAGCGGTATACCCACGGAGACGTGCCTACCGGCCTGGTGCACTCTACCGGCGTTGATCTTGCGCCTACCGACCATCTCAATTTCGGAGCCAATCTCGATTACGGAACCCTCACGGATCATCAGACCGCTGCAGAAATCGAGAGAACGGCGCTTGGTATTAACGCCGGCTATGGGCTCGACAACTTAACGCTTGCCAGCGCAATGGAATATCGGCTCGACAACACCGAGCAGCCGGATACCAGTTTTGCCAAGCGTACGACTTGGCTGTTTAAAAACAGCCTCAAGTACAAGCTTTCCGACAGCTGGCGGCTCATCGGTAAATTCAATCATTCCCTGAGTAAAAGCTCCCTGGGCGAATTTTATGACGGCGATTACACGGAGGCGGTCGTTGGCTACGCTTATCGTCCCGTTCAGCACGACCGACTCAATGCACTGTTTAAGTACACTTACTTTTATAATCTTCCTCCTGCTGAACAGGAGGCTGGAACTGATACGGGAGTTATCCAGCGCAGTCACATCGGATCCTTGGATCTCATGTATGATCTGACAAAACATTGGACCATAGGAGGCAAGTATGCCTATCGTCAAGGCGAGGTGGCTCTTGAGCGTACAAACCCGGAGTTTTTTGAAAGCCGGGCTCACCTGTATGTGCTGCGTGCGGACTACCACTTCCTACATCGCTGGGATGCGCTTTTCGAGGTGCGCAAACTTGACCTGCCTGACGCACAGGACAGTCGCAGCGGAGCATTAATTGGGATATACCGCCATCTGGGTAATCACATCAAAATTGGCGTGGGCTACAATTTCAGTGATTTTTCGGATGATCTGACCCAGTTGGATTACCAACACCAGGGGTTGTTTATTAATCTGATCGGTAAGATTTAGAAGCTGATGCTTGTATACAAATAAAAATCCTGTTATAAATTGATCTGAAGAAGCGCAATTAAAGGTTCGCGCAGGTAAGCGTAGACTCCGAAATAAAATCACATTTTCAGGCGTTGAGGCGCTCGACTGGCAAGGCACGAAAGCTAAGGAATATCAAAATATTGCGTGCTTTCATAACGCAGATAGAGGCGATGGATCGACGGATAAAAAATGAAGTTATTTTAGCACAGCCCCTAAGGAGTGCGTTTTAGTATAAATTTATATGAGGAGGACACATGTACTGCTGGATTAAAGTGTTTATCACAGGGATTTTAATGCTGGCGTTGAGCGTTGCCGCTTATGGTCAGGATGTTTCCAGGAAACAGATCAAGGGGCTGGATGAACAAGTGCAGGAAATAAAAACCGATATTCTGGCCATTGCGGCGGAACTTAATCAGCTTGAAGAAAAGTTATTGTATCCCTCGAATACCCAGATTGCAGTATTTATAGCGCTGGGCAGGGGTGAAACCTTCCGTCTCGACTCGGTGGGTATCGAGTTGAGTGATAAGCCGGTCGCTCACCACCTCTACACCTTTAAAGAGATCGAAGCTTTAAAGAGTGGAGGGGTGCAACGTCTTTACACGGGCAATGTTCGGATTGGTGAACATATTATGCAAGTATCGGTCACCGGCAAATCTGCCGGCGGTAGAGATTTTCGGAAACAGAAGAGTTTTACGGTGAAAAAAGATGTCGGCCCCAAGATCGTGGAAATAACACTGACATCCCAAAGCATTAAATTCAAAGATAGGTAGTTCATGTCCAGATTGTTTGTCATATTAATAAGCGTTTTTTTCGCGATATCATCAGCGACGGCCGGGACGCAGGCTCCCAGGGAACTGAAAGACCTTTATTTTGGAGAAGCCCTGTATTACGCCTTTCAGGGGGAATGGTTCAATGCTATCGCAAGACTCGACACTGAGCTGATGCAGCACCGCGGGCTTGATGAACCTAAGCTCGACAAACTCTATTACCATATCAACCACGCCGAATTTTCCGTAGGTGATTTCGAACTGGCCTACCGCATGCACCTTCGTGCAGGACGCGCCATCACGGCAGTCATCGAAGGCAACGTCGAAGAGCAGGTGCGCAATGAAGCCATCTTTCGCCTGGCCAGGCTCTACTTTCAAAAGAACCAGCCGCTGAATGCTTTTTTTGCCATTGAGCGTATCAAAGGGCAGGTTCCTGACAATATTCGCGACGATCTGGCTTTTCTGCACGCACATATTCTCATGGCCAACGGCCGTTTTGCCGAGGCTGTGAAGATTCTTAGAAAACTACAGAATATTAAAAGCCTTGAAGGCTTCAGCACGTATAACCTCGGTATTGCACTGCTCAGGGACGGAAAGAAGCAGGAGGGGCGCCAGTATCTTGGTCGTACGGGTCAGATTGTCAGCAACAAACGCCTCACTCTTGCAATCAAAGACAAATCCAACCTGGTCCTTGGCACAAAATTACTGGATGAGAAAAAATACGAGAGTGCCAAAGAAGTGCTTGATCGGGTGCGTCTAAAAGGGCCGTTTTCCAACCGGGCTCTGCTGGGTTCGGGGTGGGCGGATGCTTTCCAGGAGAATTTTGAAAGGGCATTGGTACCCTGGAGCATCCTTAGGACCAGAGAGGTAACGGATGCTTCCGTTCAGGAAGCCATGCTTGCCGTTGCCTATGCGTACGGCAAGTTGAATGTTTACAGTAAGGCGGCACTGATGTACGGCAGCGCTCTGGAGAAGTTTGAAGCCGAATCAGACAGACTCGACGAATCCATTAAGAGCATCCGCAAGGGGCATTTCTTAAAAGCCCTGGTTCGAGAGGAACTCAAAAAGGATGCCAATTGGGTGGTCAAGCTGCGCAAGCTTCCCAAAACTCCGGAAACCTACTACTTGCTTGAATTGATGGCTTCACACGATTTCCAGGAGTCCCTGAAAAACTATTTTGACCTGGATGCCTTGCGCAAGAGGCTGGAGACCTGGGTTCGGGATCTGGACGCTTTCGAAGAAATGATTGCCCGGCGTCGGGCTTACTACAAGCCACTGCTTCCCGCTATTGACCGGGAATTTCGGCGACTCGATTCGCAGATGCGCCTGAGGATCGAGCAACGAGACCGCATTGACCAACGCCTGAACGCTATGCTGACGGCTCCAAGGCCGGATTATCTGGCTACATCGAAGGAACGCATTGTCAGTGAACAGATTTCCCTTCTTGAACAAAAAATTGTAGCTGCCGGTTCTGCCTCAACCAGCGGAATGAAAGCCCGGATCAAACGTTTACGGGGAGTACTGCACTGGAACATCCATACGCAATACGACCTGCGTTTTACTGAAGCTCACAAACATCTGCGAGACTTGAATCGTGAAGTGAATCTATTGAAAAAACAGTATGCTGCCTTTGTGCGGACTCGCCAGGCCGCCACGCAAAGCTACGAAGGATACGATGATGCGATCCGTCGTCAACGGTATTTGATCAGAACGGCCGGTAAAACAGTTGGTGAACTGATGGCACGGCAGGGGCATATGATTGAAGTCATGGCTGTAGGCGAACTCAGCAGGCGTCGTGAGCGCCTTGCCGAATTTCAAATCAAGGCGCGTTTTGCCATGGCGGACAGTTATGACCGTGCCACAAGGGCGAAGACCCGGGAAGGACTTGACCAATGAACCGGATCGGATTATTCTTCATAGCGATAACGCTGGCGCTGGTCGCATGCCGGTCTGTGAATCAAAAGGATACGATTGCCGGGTTACGGCACAAGAAGATCGAAATCAAAGAGGTTAAGATCGAAGGCGGGCTGGAAAAAGCAATGGCGAGCTATCAACGCTTTCTTGCAGAAACACCGGACTCCGCTTTGACTCCTGAGGCCATCCGTCGTCTGGGTGATCTGAAGATTGAGAAAGAATACGACACCCTTACCGGGGATGCGCAGACTGCGGCCCCTGGAAAAAGGGAAATGACCGCTCCAAAGCAAGCTAAGCGACCGAAGACCGCCAAAATTGGAGCAACCGTTGCAACGCCTAAGCAAGACTCGGCATCATACTCGAAAAACGAAGAGTCAGAAACTGACTTTGAACAGCGCGCTACCAAGCAGCCGCAGACACTTCCCACAACAGCAGCATCGGATGATCTTCGCGAGCCGGTGGATGATCTTGAAAGGGCCGGTCCTTTAGAGGCCATTGCACTATACAAGCGATTACTTAAAGAATACCCCCTGTACGACCGCAACGACCAGGTACTTTACCAGATGTCCCGCGCTTACGAGGAACTCGGGCGGATCGAAGAGGCCATGGCGGTCATGGAAAAGCTGGTGCGCAATTATCCTAACTCCCGTTACATCGACGAAGTGCAGTTTAGGCGTGCTGAATATTTCTTCACCCGCCGGCGGTACATGGACGCCGAGGACGCCTATGCCACCATCGTAAAAATGGGTGTGGCATCATCTTATTACGAGCTTGCGGTGTACAAACTGGGCTGGACTTTCTACAAACAGGAACTATACGAAGACGCTCTGCATCGATTTATCACTTTGCTGGATTACAAGGTGTCTGCGGGATACGACTTTTCCCAGACCGACGACGAGACGGAACGCAAGCGGACGGAAGATACATTTCGCGTCATCAGTTTGGGTTTTTCAAACCTCGGCGGTGCCGATTCAGTTGTGAAATACTTTTCCAGCCATGGCAAACGCAGTTACGAGGACAAGGTCTACAGCAACCTGGCTGAATTCTATTTTGACAAACGTCGTTACGCCGATGCCAGTGCCTCCTATAAAGCCTTTGTAAGTCGCAATCCTTTCCATAAGGACTCCCCTAACTTCCATATGCGGGTAATCGAAATCCATGCCGCCGGTGGGTTTCCCACTCTGGTACTTGACGCTAAAAAATCATTTGCCATCAATTATGGACTGAAGGCTGACTATTGGAAGTATTTCGCGTCAAATGATCGTCCGGATGTCCTGAGTCATTTGAAAACCAATTTGACCGATCTGGCGAATCACTATCACGCCGCATATCAAAAACCGGTTAAACCGGGAGATAAACCGGGCTATTTCAAAGAAGCATCGCACTGGTACAGAGCATTTTTGACTTCGTTTCCGAAGGACGAAGAATCGCCGGTAATCAATTACCAGTTGGCCGATCTGCTTTTGGAAAACCGCGTCTTTGGCCAAGCGGCTGTAGAATACGAGAAGACAGCTTATGACTACCCCACTCACGAAAAATCCTCCGAAGCCGGCTACGCAGCAGTTTACTCTCTTAGACAGGAACTTGCCACTGCTGCACAAGAGCGCAAGAATTCGGTCAAGCAGGATGTTGTCCGCAGCTCGTTGAAGTTTGTAGACATCTTCCCGAAACATGAGAAAGCAGCCCTTGTCCTGGGAGCTGCTGCGGATGATCTTTATGTTATGAATGCATTTGAACATGCGCTGGCTGCAGCAAAAAAACTATTAGAGCGTTTCCCCGGCACCGATATTGATATCCTTCGCGCTGCCTGGCTGGTGGTGGGACATTCTTCATACGAACTGTCAAGTTACAGCGATGCTGAAGCCGCTTACCTGAAAGTGCTAACTTTGCTTCCCAAAGAAGATAAAACCCGCGATCAACTCGTCGACAATCTGGCGGCCTCGATTTACAAGCAAGGCGAACAGGCCAATGTTGCTCAGCAGTATCGGGTTGCGGCAGATCATTTTTTGCGGGTGAGCCGCCTGGCACCTACTTCAAAAATAAGAGCGAGCGCTGAATATGACGGCGCCACAGCCCTGATTCAGCTTAAAGACTGGAACATGGCGGCAACTGTGCTGCTTAGGTTTCGTAGCAACTTCCCCGATCATGACTTGCAGCCCGAGGTGACCAAGAAAATCGCTTATGTTTACCGTGAAAACGATCAGCTTTCCCTGGCAGCCAATGAATATGAACGTATTGAAAGGGAATCGGAAAACGATGAAGTAAGACAGGAAGCTTTGCTGTTAGCGGCACAATTGTATGGCGAGGACAACGATCCCATCCACGCTCTTGCAGTTTATCGTCGCTATGTAAACTATTTTCCGAAGCCGGTGGATATCAATCTGGAGACACGCAATAAAATCGCTGACATTCTTAAGACGCAGAATGATCTCCATTCTTATCACAAGGAACTTAAAATGATTGTCGCCATCGACGACTCCGCAGGCAGCTTGCGTACGGACCGGACCCGTTATCTTGCGGCTAATGCGTTTCTGGTGCTGAGCGAGGTGACATATGAAAGGTTTGTGGCCATCAGGCTGGTAAAACCGTTTGATTTGAATCTGAAGAAGAAGCGCAAATTGATGAAGCAGGTCACTAAAGCGTTTAACCGGCTTATTGATTATGAGCTCGGAGAAACGACTGCAGCAGCGACATTTTACCTGGCAGAGATGTACGCCCATTTCAGCAGAGCCCTGATGACATCCGAGCGTCCCGAAGGGCTGAACGCCATGGAACTGGAGGAGTACGACCTGGCCATCGAAGAACAGGCCTACCCGTTCGAAGAAAAAGCCATTGAGGTCCATGAAAGCAATCTAACTCTGATTGGCATGGGCGTTTACAATGGTTGGATTGATAAGAGCCTGGACAAATTGGCTGAATTTTTCCCTGCCCGTTATGCAAAGCCTGAGGAGACCAGCAGTATCATCAGCTCGCTGGAAACATACATCTTTAAAATTGACGAACGGCCATTGCCTGTGTCTAAAAAGCCCGACGGGGCAGCTCGGGTTACAGATGATAAAACCGTTGAATCGGTGCTTCCTGATGACCATGGGGCTGTTTCCGAGACTAAAACAACTGAACCGACGATACCGGTTAAAGGATCACAGTCTGTCGCAGGTAACCCGGGCGGGTCCGGGGACGATACGCCTGAAACTGCTGTGCAATAATGGACATGCATATGAAAATGACATGCGTTTTAAAAATAAAAATATCCGCCGGGCTGGTCGTGCCGGCAATTGCGTTGTGGCTTCTTGCCGGGTGTGTGACCGGCACCGATGTAAGCAGAGACAGGCATACACCTGTCGTTCAAAAGGTTCCTGCTGGCAAAGGCGTTTCAGTCGTTCGACCGGCCGATGGCCGTAAAGGATTCGTCATAACGGAAGTTTGCAGCATCAATGATGCATTGCGCAAGGACTTTGCCAGCGCTGTGGCCATGCTCAACGGCCAGGACTATGCCAATGCCATCGACCTTCTAAAAAAGATTATCGAACAGTCACCGGGCGTCACGGCGCCCTATATTAATATTGCCATTGCCTATCAGCGCACGGGCGAAGCCGAACAGGCCGAAAAGCATCTTAAAACTGCACTGGGCCTTGTTCCCGGGCATCCGGTAGCTTGTAACCAATATGGTTTGCTGTATCGTAGAAGCGGACGATTTGAAGAAGCACGGAAGATTTATGAAAAGGCGCTTAAAAGTTTTCCGGAGTATTATCCTGCGCACAGAAATCTGGGAATTCTCTGCGATCTGTATTTGAATGACCCGGCATGTGCTCTTAAACATTATGAGATTTACAGGCAATACAAGCCCGAAGACAAACATGTAAAAATGTGGATTGCTGATTTACGTGGCCGTCTTGGCACTAATTAGAACGGTAAAGCCAAAATTTTAAACGTGAAACAAATTAAGGATAGGAGATGATATGGTTAGGATTTTAACTCTTTGCCTTTGCTTGATTCTGTGTCCTGCCGTTATGGTTATGGCTCAGGATGATGAGGTAGCCAGGAAAACGAAAGCAGAAAAAACGAAAGCAGAAAAATCGGAAACAAAGGATACGGATACAAAGAAATCAGGGGCCAAGGAGTTATCCGGTATGTCTATCGTCGGAAATGATGAAGCCCCGAAATCTTTGTACATCGTTCCCTGGAAAAGTTCCGAACTCGGTATTGAGGCCGACTTGACCATGTTTTTAAACGAGGGAGATGTACCTGTGGATCGAGACGTTTTCAAGCGACAGCTTGATTTTTACCAAATTAGTACAGCGGAGTAATTCCGCTATGCTTTAAAGGAGGAATACAATGGATTTTTATTCAATAATAGCTTTTTTTCAAAAGGGTGGAGCGTTTATGTATCCCATTCTGCTCGTGTTTGCCATCGGTTTAGCCATATCGATTGAGCGCTGGGTTCAGTTGGTCCGTATTCGCAGTGGAAATCACAAAATGTGGAATCAGCTGTATCCCATACTGCGCAAGGGAGAGTTCGAAAAAGCGCGGCAAATGGCTAGCAAGGACAAATCCGTTATTGCACAGATGCTGGGAATGGGACTGGCGCGTCAGGGAGCCGTCCGTCGGCGCGACGACATCGAAATCGCCATGGAAGAGAGCATGATGGAGATCATCCCCCAATTGGAGAAACGTACGCCATATGTGGCCCTGCTCTCCAATATCGCCACATTGCTGGGGCTACTCGGCACGATCATGGGATTGATCGCAGCCTTTACCGCGGTGGCTAACGCCAACCCTGCTGAAAAGGCCGACCTGCTGTCTGCCAGCATCTCGGTAGCCATGAATACGACGGCCTTTGGCCTGATGTCCGCGATTCCGCTTCTTCTTTTCCATGCCAAGCTGACATCGACCACAGGTGAAATCGTAGATAACCTGGAGATGGCGTCTATTAAGGCGTTGAACACGATTTCCAATTACACAAAACGTAAATTTGAAAAGAGCTAATTATGGCCAGACGACGTCAATATAGAAAACGAATGGTGGATCCACCTGAACTGAACATCACTACTTTTCTGAACCTGATGGTGGTCCTTATACCGTTTCTGCTTATCAGTGCTGTTTTTTCACGCGTTGCGATTTTGGAGTTGAGCGTTCCGACCAGCGCCGGCGGAGCAGCTTCCAACACACCTTATTTTGCCATAGAGGTAATCGTTCGCGAAGCAGGATTCGAGATTGGCAACGGAAGAACCGTGGAGGCTGCCATTCCGAAAAAAAACGATGAGTACGACATGAAGATGCTGTCCGAAATGCTCATTCATCTCAAGGCTCAATACCCTGACAAAGAAGACGCGACGGTCCTGATGGAACGGGATATAGAGTACGATTATCTGATTCAGGTGATGGACGCGGTGCGGGGGGCTGAAATAAAGGCCGAAGAGCCCGTTTATGGTGAAGATAGTGAAGATGATAATGAGATTCAGAGGATGGTCCTTTTTCCTGACATATCCATAGGAGATGCACCATGAGAAATAGTAGACGCATTAGACGGATGGGGCGTAACAAAAAAAAGGTGCAGGTCCTGAACCTGACATCGCTGATGGATGTTTTTACGATTCTGGTCTTCTTTTTGCTTTTCCACTCATCGGGCGGTGAAGCTGTGGAAGCGCCCAAGCAGATCAAACTGCCGGACTCCGTTGTCGAAACCAAGCCGAGAGAAACAGTGGTGATCATGGTAACCCCTGAAATGGTAATTGTTCAGGGCAAAGCCGTTATCAGCACGGTCGAACTTCTTGAGGCCAAGGGTGAGACGGTTGTGGAAATCACCGAGGGCCTGAAGTTGCTTGAACGCAATATTATCGGGATAAGCACCAAGACGGTGGTTGGGAGCAGGGAGGTCACTATCCTTGCGGATAAAACGATTCCGTTTAGTGCGCTTAAGAAAATAATGTCAACATGCACCGGTTCCGGATACGGGAGGATTTCCCTCGCTGTTATCCAGAAAGCAGCAAAAGAATAACTAAACTATGGTGAATACGTCTAAATTAGAACATGAAATGGCGCTTCTTAACGCGCAGATTGAGAAAGTCCAGCAAAAGTGCAAGGCGCTTGAAGATAAGTTGCACGTTGTAGAAACAGAGCTCGAAAAGCTTTCCATCGCCAGTCAAAAGATTGATGCTTTGAGGGACGTGTGCAGTGCACTCGACAAGCTGGGGGAACTGAACGCGAGTGTTCTCTTCTGGAAAGGGATCCCCGGGGGCGAAAATGCAGATGGATACCTTGAGCAGGCACGGGGACGCATTGTGCGCTTTGAGGACAAGAAGCGAAAAGTCCTGGAAAAACAAGAATTGCTCAAGTCGCAGATCAATCAGCAGCTTGACGAGCTGGACTATCTCCATGAAGAACTCAGTGACGTGCAAGAGCGTGAAGAGAGTCGCAAGAAAGAGTTCGTCGTCGAGCGCGAGATTTCACCGGTCTCCTACCACAAGATGGTCATGCCCTGGGACAAGGACGCGGAGAGTGAAAAGCGCATTCGCCTAGCCTTTCTGGTGGCGTTGCTCATCTGCTTTCTCCTTGGTGGTCTCATACCCCTGGTCAACGTCCCCATACCTGATCGGAAGACCGAAGTCGTCAAAATACCTGATCGTTTAGCCAAATTGGTGAAAAAAGAGCCGCCAAGACCGGCGCCTCAGCCCAAACCTGAGCCGAAAAAAGTCGAGGACGAATCCAAACCAAAGCCTAAGGAGAAAGAACCGGATAAGGTAAAGAAAAAGGCTTCGCCGAAGCCAAAGCAGAAAAAAGTGGCTGCTGCCGGTGCTGAAAAAAAAGCGGCCCGGAAAAAGGCCGAGCGGGTTGGTGTTTTAGCCTTTAAAAAGAGTTTTGCGGATCTGATGGAAGAAACCCCCATCGCTAAACTTGGCACAGAAGCCCGTCTGAGAAAAACAAGCCAGAGGGTTGCAGGCCAGGCGGTGGCCCAACGGTCGCTGGTTGCCATACAGGCAAAAGGAGGCTCCAGCGGCATCAGCAATGTCGGGGTCAGCCGCAACGTTGGAAGCGGCAGTGGCCGATTTGGTGGTTCTGGCATCGGTAGAGGCGGTGGCGATGGTACGGGATTTTCTCAGGTGGAAAGCACTATAGCCGATGTTGAGGAATCGGGCAGACCGTTGAGTGATGGCCCGGGTCCCGGCAGAACCGACGAGGAAATTCAGATCGTGTTTGACCGCTACAAGGCTGCACTTTATCGAATCTACAACAAGGAATTGCGTAAGGATCCGACCCTGCGGGGTAAGATCCTGCTGCGAATTGCCATCGAAACGGACGGATCGGTGTCTCTGTGTAAAGTGGAGTCTACCGATCTGGGTTCACCTGAACTGGTTGCAAAGATTGTCAAGCGGATTAAAAGGTTTAACTTCGGCCCAAAGGAGGGGGTCCAGAAGTTGACCATCCTGTATCCCATCGACTTTTTGCCCGCAGGATAGGACTGTGAGCCGTTTCGGTGCAGTGCTGGTTTTATAGTCAGTGATCGAAATGTTTTAGGAGGAGAGTAATGGATTTTCATTCAATGCTGGCATTTTTCCAAAAGGGTGGGGTATTCATGTACCCTATATTGTTTGTATTTTTGACCGGCATGGCCGTTACGGTCGAACGCTGGTTTCAGTTGAGTCGTATCCGCAGCCAGAACCGCAAAATGTGGAACACCTTTTATCCAATGCTGGCCAAAGGTGAGTTAGATAAAGTGAAAACAATGGTAAACAAGGATAAATCCACGATCTCACAGATGCTGGGTATGGGGCTGGCGCGCCAGGGTAAGCTCCGGCGTCGCGAAGACGTAGAAATTGCCATGGAAGAAAGCATGATGGAGATTATCCCCCGACTGGAAAAACGGACACCCTATGTGGCACTGCTTTCGAATATTGCCACATTGCTGGGGCTGCTCGGCACCATCATGGGCTTGATCGAGGCCTTTACTGCCGTTGCCAACGCAAACCCCGCCGAAAAGGCCGACATGCTGTCGGCCAGTATCTCGGTGGCCATGAACACGACGGCCTTTGGCCTGATGTCCGCAATTCCGCTTTTGCTTTGCCATGCCAAGTTGATGACGACCACAGGACAGATCATAGACAGCCTGGAGATGGCTTCGGTCAAGGCGTTAAACAGCATTACCAGTTCATACAGGAAGCAATCTGAGATTAAATAACAATCCGCCGTGCCCGGCAGTCAACCTGTAAAAGGATAACCGGAAAGTAAATAGCATTGAATAATGCACCTTGGGGGAGCAGATTGATCATATTTGCTCCCCTTCTTTTTCGGTGATTTTGTCAGACAGGTCATAAACAAAAACCACTATATATGGCAGACAGAATAAAAAATTCCACAATTTTGAGCCAAAATCCTCTCCAAAAGACCGGTTTAATTTGGTAAAATACCCCAAAATACCCTAAATCTTATGATGGCTAATTTTGTAAAAGCACGACAGGAATTTGGCAAATAACATCCTGTAGAGCAAAAACAATTAAAAAAAATTGAAGTCATTTCTAAGCGCTTTTCCCAATATTGTAATCAGGTCGACTGGTGCAGAGCGGATCAGGGCTGGTTTTATAATTCCTGGGCCGATGTATACTGGGGCAGGGGAGAGTGGGACAAGGTGACCGAAAAGCCGGGTATGCAACTGAAATTGACCCGGGATAAAAAAATCAGAACCGATGTCATAAAGAATCTGGAAAGGGCGTATCTGAACTGGTGCTATACATATATGAACCAAAGAAAATGGGGCAGGGCGGCTGATATTCTTAAAAAGTGTCTGGCGAAATATCCGAAGATGAGAAACTGTCAAAAGACTTTGGAAAAATTGAAAGATGAACATGGGGTTTGAGCTTAAAAAGCATAATCACTGTCTCCTAAACTGCGTTCATCACTCTTTTTATATGCACCGTTTTTCCTTAATTATAGTAATCCTCAAAAATATTTCTCGTTTTAAATAAGGAAACTGTCTGAGTGTATAGGAGATCATCCACGTACAAAGAAAAACAATGGGCGGCGCCCCTTTTTTAGGTATGATTAAAAGATTGACTTAATATCTAAAAAGTTTTAATTATACATAAAGCTTTTTTAAGAGGGGGCAATCTATGATAAAGGATTATATTACCAGACCATATTATCTTGACAGGATAAAGCCTTACATTGGTAAGGATATCATTAAAGTGATCACAGGTCAGAGGAGAGCCGGTAAGAGTTATCTCCTTTTTCAGATTATGGATGTCATTACCGCCTCTGACCCTAAAGCGCAGATTATTTATATCAACAAAGAGCTATACGAGTTTGATTTTATAGATAATTACAAGGTATTGCTGGAATATATCAAAGAAAAGGGCAAAGGTAAAAAGAAAGGTTATGTTTTTATTGATGAAATTCAGGATATCGACCAGTTTGAAAAGGCCCTGCGTAGCCTCTCTGCAGAGGGCGGGTATGATATCTATTGCTCAGGTAGCAATGCCGGATTGCTTTCCGGGGAACTCGCCACATATCTAAGCGGGCGTTATGTTGAAATAAAGGTATTCTGTTTATCATATATTGAATTCCTGGATTTTCATAAGCTTAAAAACAATTCCGATACATTCCTGAAATATGTCAAATACGGAGGCCTCCCCTATTTGATTAATCTAAAACTGGAAGATGATATTGTCTTTGACTATCTAAAAAATATCTACAACACGATTCTTTTCAAGGATGTTGTTAAAAGGCACGGTATCAGGAACATCGCCTTTCTTGAGAGGCTGACCCTATATCTGGCTGATAATGCAGGGAGCCTGGTTTCGGCAAAAAAAATCAGTGATTTTCTTAAATCCCAAAAAACAAATATTTCTCCCAATGTTGTTCTTAATTATCTTTCACATCTTGAATCGGCTTTTTTTATCTTAAAGGTGCGACGTTCTGAAATAGCAGGTAAAAAGATATTTGAGATCGGTGAGAAATACTATTTTGAAGACTTAGGCCTAAGACATACGATAATTGGTTACCGGCAGAATGATATCGGAAGGGTACTGGAAAACCTTGTCTTCCTTCATCTTAAGAGATCGGGGTATGAAATAACCGTAGGCAGGATAGGTGAAAAAGAGATCGATTTCTCATGTGAAAAAAAGGGGGAAAGGCTCTATGTGCAAGTAGCTTATATGATAACTGATCAGAGGGTTCATGACCGTGAGTTTGGCAACCTTCTGCATATCAAGGACAATTTTACCAAAATGGTTGTCTCCATGGACGAGATGACCGGTGGCAAATTTAAAGGAATAAAGCATGTGAATATTAGGGATTTCCTGGTTTCCGTCTATTAAAGGGATTAATGCCAATTTAGCACCAAAACATTGGAAAGGTTTTTCTTATAATGGGGTGATCCCGGAAATTTAATTTGGCAAAATGCACAAAACCCGTCTAAATCTTATGATGATTAATTCGGTAATCGTTATGATAGTATTTTGGGAAATAACAAGCAATACCAGTTCAAAATAGACGTAAAAAGTTGCAAAATACATCCA
>CAJIBC010000074.1_pt1 | contig 21905 bp, 20 predicted proteins | sample 9199231 | NCBI WGS metagenome assembly CAJIBC01 (sample SAMEA7708282, study PRJEB35096) | sediment metagenome | biome: marine neritic benthic zone biome [ENVO:01000025]; feature: sediment [ENVO:00002007]; material: shallow marine sediment [ENVO:03000034] sea grass bed [ENVO_01000059] ...
ATGCGCCGATGGCTTCAGGGATACGCCCCTGATCGAATAGCGTCAAAGATCCTTGGAGTTCATCCGACACATCCCCCCTGCCCAAGGTCAGCACGGGCGGATAGTAGAGCGCCCATTGGACGCTCTGGCGAGGTTTGACCAGGACCTGGCGCTGGGGGGCGCTTCCGGATGCGGCTGTAGCGCTTTGTCCTTTGGCCAGTTGGATTTCGCCATACTGATTTTCCGCCCGGATGCGGCCTTCGAACAGGTCAATGCGGGTTTGCTTTTCATCCACCTGCACCAAAAACTCGGTGCCTTCGACCACCCCGTTGACAAAGGGGGTGAGAATTTTGAGGCTGCGCGGCCGGCGGCTGAAAAAATTGGCGGCGCCTTTGAACAGTTTGAAGATAAAGGTGGTCTCTTTCTCGATCTCGGTGAAGACCAGGGTGGTGTTCTGGTCCAGGCGCAGCATAGCGTCATTGCTCAATATGATGCCGGCGCGGCTGTTGGCTTCCACCCGAATGCGATCGCCGGCAAACAAGGTGTCGTTAAGCTTGACCGGCTGCCAACCGGTTTGCCCCTGGCGCTTGGCTGTCACACGGCCCTGAATGGAAATGACCTTGCTCACCCATGGAGTGCCGCTATCATCTGCAAAGGCTTGAGCATGTTCTCCGGGAATACCAACGCTCCAACAAAGCAGCGCAATGTAAACTACTACCAGCCGGTACATCATCACGATTACGCTCCTGTCTCATTTAAGATCCCGATTCAACAACTCGTCAAAAGACCCAAAACTTGAAAGGCCAAGGGACAACGTATTATATTGCGGGAGCGGCGTCCGCCGCGAGACGCCGCTCCCAAAACCCAGAGAATGTCTAAGGTGAACGCCATTGGTTTAGAACCAACAATGCCACCGCCACCTACTTCCGGGTTAAATGCACGGCACCGTTCCAATCATTGTTTGGCGGCCTCTCGCTCAACTCCACACAGAGCTTTCGATAGAATTTGGAGGGTCCGTCATTTTCATCTATTTGAAGCGCCTGATCAAAGTACTGGTCGGCCTCACCCCAGCGTTGCATTTTAAAGGCCTGGAGCCCCAATGCAAACCTGCGATGCACTTCAGTCTGCGACTGTGCTGAAGGCACGCTGTTTTGTAAAATCTCATGCACCCGAACCGGATGGGATTTGCCCTTGAACACAAATTGTCCCACCGGCCGCGTGACAGCCCCGTTGTCCGGCCCCAGTGCATCTTCCGAGGTCAGCATATGCGTTCCCAAATATTTGTTGAGTCCCTCCAGCCGTGAGGCGGTGTTGACGATATCGCCCACCGGCCGGTATTCGTAATGGTCCATGGCCCCGATATTGCCCAGTAGAATTTCACCCGCGTGAATCCCGATACGCGTAGGCAGCGGGTGGGGGGCTGCCTTGGCATTGAACTGCTGTACCGCTTCAGCGATTCCCACGGCGGCCCTGGCGGCCGCTGCTTTCAAAGCGTCGCTTTGCTGCGCCGCCGTCCAGAGTGCCAGAACCGAATCACCGATGACTTGCAAAATGATGCCACCCTGATCCTTGATGGGTTTAAATATGGCTTCATAATAGGAGTTCATCAATTGGGTCAAAGATTCCGGATCCAGCTCTTCAGACAGCGAGGTGTAACTCTCGGCATCGGTGACCAAACAGATGCTGTAGAGGACCTGGCCACCAGTACTCAGGCTCTTGGCATTGGATGCCAGCTGGTCCACCACGTCATCGGGAAGATAATGGCCAAAGGCTTCTCGTATGTTACGGCGCTCGGTATTGGCCTTGCGGTATTTCCAAACCGTGCCGGCCATGAATGCCGCCGGTGTTTGCACCAGTATGGGAATCACCAACGGGTACCATATACCGCCGGATTTAAATTGGATAAACGCCAAAAAGAGATAGGCGCCGTTGAGAAGCAAAAGCCCTGTGGCTGAAACAGCTGTGGAAAAATGAAGACTGATCAAAGCCCCCACCGCCCCCCAGCCGAAGAGGAGTGCGAGATTGACCACCGGCCCAAGAGGGCGCACAGCTTTGTTCTCCAATAGATTCGCAAAAGCGGTGGCGGCAATTTCCACGCCGCTGATATCCATGCCCGACGCTTCGGTGAAGGCCGTGTAGAAGCCGTCGTTGGCCTTGAACCAATCGCTCTCCGTCTGCCCCACAAAGACAGCTTTTCCCCTCAAGGAGGGGATCTCTTTTTTGTCCGGACCGAAACTGGCGTCTTTTTCATCCAGCAACCGATGGTAGGATATGGTTTCAATGGTTCTGGGGGGCCCGTAGAGATTCAGGTAGCGGCTGTTGCCGGGGCTGTACAATTCGATGAGGGCTCTCACCAGAGGAGTGGACGGCGGATGAAGAGCCAGTTCCCGGGTCATGCGGTGGGCCAGTGTGGCATCTCTCTCGAAAAGAACATATAACGGCCGTATGGCGTCGATGATATGACGGGTGCGACTTTTTCCATCTGCCATGGCCGGCAGTGTGGCGGCAGCATCGGGATCGATCTTTTTCAACAGCGCGACAAATTCATCGAATTCCGCCATGGCATACACATGCATGGCCACAACAGGCAATGTGGGAACGTCACCGGACCCCGGACTGAATCGCCAGAACTGGTTCAATTTGACCGGTATTTTAGGCAGTGGAAAGGGCGCCTGATCCAGCGCTGCATCAGCAATGGACGGAATGGCCGATACCATCTTTTCAATATTCACCCGGGTACCCCGGGTACCGGTGGAATCAACAAGCGGCATGGTCTGCCGATCGATGGGTTGGGTTAATATCACGTTGCCGGCTTCGGCAATGGCAGCGCCTAATGCTTGGTCATCAGAATATCTTTGGGGATCATGAAAGATGAGATCAAACGCAACAACCGCTACACCGTTGGCTGTCAACCGATTCAACAGGCGAGCATGAAGCCTTCGTGGCCATTTGTGAGCGGCCGCCGGAAGATCAAAGGCTTTGGCCGATTCCCGGTCGATGGCCACCACCACCACGTCGGCATGGGGTTTCTCAGGACCGCGCCACCAGTATAACAGGTGCAGGCCGAGGTTGTCCTCCGCAACCGAAAGCACAGGCAGTAAACTGCCAAAGATTCCCAGAAGTCCAATTCCAAAACAAATACAGTACAACGAGACCGGTATGCGATGGATCATAGGGCCCCTCATGGAGCGTTCTGAAGGCCTTGAACACACCCAAAAGTCAAACGACAATGGTCACCGTATACACTCCTGTGACAAAGGAGCGTTTGAACGGTTATTATTTTTTTTAGAGGAACGATGGAGCTGCAAACAGCAATCTACCGAAGATGATAGAGCGGGATATGCGATCGAAGCCAAAAAATTGCTGTATCTGAATAATTTATTTCAAAATTTGCGGGGTCTGTCAACAAAAGAGGCGCCTCAATTTCAGGGTGGTACGGTGGCGATTTCCCATGCCTGGAGAGTTACCGCCCTGATTCAGGCCGGGTGGTACCCTTAATCAAAAGCGTGATCTGGGTCACAGACAGGTTCCCTTTTTACTGAGATAGTCCAGATACCCCGGTATAAACAGACATCATGACGGATTAGGCGAAGGTAAAGTTCAAGAGATCGACACACACCTGTCATCCGTTCCCATCGAAGTATATCACAGGTCAAATGGTACCGCCGGGGTGATGTGAATACCATCATCAATCCAGAAAGGAGCCCAAACGATGGTATACCATATTCCCAACATCGACCAAAAGTGGCGGCCCTGCATGTGCTGCGGCCGAAAAATGAGACTTCTGGACGATCACCGAGATCTATCGTTCTTTATGAGCCAAAGATCTGCTCAACGGCGGGGGTTCCGGTGCATGAATTGCGGGCAGGCAACCTGTTTTAAATGCGGCCATAACGGCAAACGCTGTGCCTGTTTTGGCAATGCCTGGGTCGCCCTGCCATATCTGGAAGGCGCGATTGACTTGCAGTCCAGCACATGGCCACGGGAGGCGGAAAATAAAGGGGTACGCCATGATTGAGCCAGCCCCCCCTTTCTTGATATCTATATGTCAATAACCTCTTCTGCGAAAAGAACGTTTCTTACGCTTTTTTCCACCCGGATCTGCAGGTCTGACCTTGATGTTATTGCCGTCTATCCGGTTTCCGTTCAATGCCTTGATGGCTTGGTCTGCTTCTGAGTTGCTGGGCATCTCAATAAATCCAAATCCTTTGGGTCTGCCGGAGAACCTGTCCTTAATCACTTTTACGCTTTCGACTTCGCCAAACTCGACAAACAATGCCTTCAGGGTTTCTTCTGTGGTGCTGAAGGATAGATTTCCAAGGTAGATGTTCATATTTAAGTACCTTCCGCTCTTTACCCCCCAATTAACGAATGAAGGAAGGCCTCAGAGCCAAGACGCCTAAGGGTTAATTATTCCGTTCTTTGCCATGGAAATGCACGCAGCGCGCATGGTCAAAAGGGATGGGTGGTGCTTCACCCGCAAGGGACACACACGATTTAGGGCCGTTGAAAAATCACTTAAAAATGGCAAGGGGCATCCCCCCCAAACCTGGGAGGTATGCCCCTTTAAATACAGATTAGAAATTTTAGCTTACAGTGACATTTACAGCAGCAGGACCTTTTTGTCCTTGCTCAATGTCGAAGGTAACCCGGTCGCCTTCGTTAAGGCTTTTGAATCCACTTGCATTGATTGCTGAATGATGAACAAATACGTCAGGCCCGTCTTCTTGCTCGATAAAGCCGAAGCCTTTTTGGTCGTTAAACCATTTGACTGTTCCGTTGGCCATGGTGACATCCTCCTTTCTATAGAATGCTCAAAATTTTAGACTGGAGGATGTAGCAAATGATTTGTTCCTTCAGAAAAAAACCGCTCCGAAAATTGTGGCCGGAGCCATGTTGAATTTTTCCTACTTTAACATCTTTTATTTCAAAATCAAGTCATTTGTTTCATTTAGATGTGTAGCCACGCGGGTCTACCCCATTTTGCCTGATGGGCAAAGAGGGGGGGTGTGCTCCCTATTGCCCTGGACGATAATTTTTTGTAAGTTACCCAACATGAAAAATATACTCGCTATCGACATCGGTGCCGGCACCATGGATGTACTCTGCTACGATCCGGAAGAGGAAATGCACTACAAAGCGGTGGTCAAATCCCCGGTTCGAACCATGGCAGAAACCATTATCACCACGGCTGGAAATCTGCTGGTCAGCGGTGTGGAGATGGGCGGTGGGCCAGTGACGGCGGCATTGAAAGAGCGCGCCCAAACCGCAGATGTTAAAATTTCATCCTCTGCGGCCGCCACCCTGCACCACGACCCAGCACGGGTCAACGCCATGGGTATTGAGGTGATCTCCGATGAAACAGTTGGAACCGTGGTGAATGACCCCGGATTTACCCAAGTTGAGTTGCAGGATATCGATGAACGGCGCATCCAAAAGATCGTGGAGGGGTTCGGCCTGCCATTCGAATTCGAGGCTGTTGCCGTTTGCGCCCAGGATCACGGCGCAGCACCGGCGGGGGTATCACACCTGGAATTCCGCCATAACTTGTTTAAGCAGCGACTGGACCAACGCCCCTATCCCCATACCCTGATGTTTACAAAGGAAACGCTTCCAAATGAATTCAATCGGTTAAAGGCAATCGCCCAGGCGGCAGCACGGCTCCCTACCCAGAAAGTCTATGTCATGGACAGCGGCATGGCGGCTATTTTGGGATCATCATTGGACCCGTCGACCCGCAACAAAAGCACATTAATGGTGCTGGACGTGGCAACATCCCACACCGTCGGAGCAGTGCTGACCGATGGAATGCTCCAGGCCAGCTTTGAGTACCACACCCACGATATAACGCTGGAGCGCCTTGAACAGTTGATTAAAGATTTACCCGAAGGGAAATTAAGCCACTCCCAAATTCTCGCAGAAGGTGGCCACGGCGCTTACCTAAGAGAGGCACCCGGACGGGATGCCGTTGAAACCATCGTGGCTACCGGCCCCAAACGCAGACTCCTGTCCGCATCCCGCATGCCCATCACCTGGGGTGCTCCCTGGGGGGACAATATGATGACCGGATGTGTGGGGCTGCTGGAAGCGATGTTTCGCCGTGAGAAAAAATCCTCATTGGGATTGTTCTAGTTGAAGTCTAAAACCCAAAAATGGATCCTGTGGACCGGATTGGCAATATCCCTGCTGCTGGCAATGCTCTGGGCAGGCTTCTCATTTGTTTTGCCCGGCTATATCGAGGGTAAATTGGTCCCGGGGCTGTCCCGGGAGTTTGGCCTGACGCCCAAAGAGGTCAACGTGCGCCGCATCGGCTTGTGGGGAACCGATCTGGGCCCCATCCGATTGTCTGCTGACCACGGCCAGGCCGTCACCATTGCCGCCATCCAGATCGACTACTCGCCGCTCGCCTTGATACGGGGAGAGATAGAGGGCCTTGCCCTGGCGGGGGTCGGCCTGGAGCTATCGGTTACCCCGGAAGGGGTTGTAATACCGGGGTGGAAGCCGCCATCAGAAGCGGCTTCCTCTGGCACCCATTCGGCAGGTTTCAAATTGAACGCCCTATTGCCCATCAAACTGGAGCGATTTTCCATCATTCAATCCTGGCTGGTCATTAACTGGCACAACCGCCGCCAGGTCATCCCCTTTGACATCGAACTGCAAACCGGCCAATTGGATGCCGGACGCCTCAAGGGACGCATGCAACTATCCGTCGTGGGAAATCCCCTTAACCTTGAGGCATTCATAGACCAATCGGCCAACCGTGCCGAATTATCGTTTGACGCCGGCAACTTTCTGCTGGAAAGCCTCTCCCAGCTAGGCATAGTACCGGCTCACCTCAGGGCAACGGGCACAGTGGATCTAAAGGGGACCGGAGCCTTTGGACTGCAACCGTTGCATCTCACCGGCCTCGACCTTTCAGGACAATTTCGGGATACGCGTATCACCACACCTGATCTGACCCTGCACAACCTGGATGCAGATCTGCAAAACCCCCAACCCATTGTATTATCAATGAAAGGGGACAGCATAGCCAAAATAGAGTGGAACTGCGCCCCTTTTGGGGTCAACAGCCTGCTGAACGTAACGGTTAATAGTTTCAAAGGGGATGCGGCATACGCCAACAAGCGTTGGTCGCTAAAGAGCAGTGTCGAAACCCTGGTCCCCAAACAAAAAATTCAGGAAGTCGCCGATATCAAAGAAGATTTTCCTATGACTTGGAAAGCGACCGCCAGTGGGGCCGCATCTGAAAACGGCATTGAATTAGCTCTCCGGGGCCAAGGAGCCGGTCCCCTGTTGGCAGCTATGGGTGACCAAAATATAAGAGGCGGCCTCCCTGAAATCGAGCTTAACGGTCGCATTCAAGATGATGTTTTTTCTGCCAAGGGCAAAATATCATCGAAAAATAACCGCATTCAATTTCCGGACGGGGAGATCAAGATCCCTAAGTTCATTTTAGAGAGCGCCATTTCCCTGAATCCCCCCGAATCGGAACCGCCGTCATCCATGACGGCCAGTGGGCAGATACCCGGTGTGCGGTCCACATTCGGCAATACAATAATACGCATAAATAACATAGTGTTAGAGGCTTCCGGTGAAAAATTTCCAAATGCCCCCTGGCAATTTGACGGCCGATTCAAGCTGGTCAACGGCCGCATCATCGATCAGCCCAACGCGGTGCAGATGACGAATCTCACCATCGATTTGCCCCTTAAATGGCCGGATGCCGCAACGGCTAAAGCCGGCCGGGTCAAAATCGATACCATCCAGTGGCGCAAGCGGCAGGTGGGCGGATTTAAAGGAAAACTACAGCAAGTTCCCCACGGATTGACCATGGCGATACGCCATACAAGTAAACTTTTTCCGGGCATGCGCGTCTTAATCAACGGCGGTATTGATAGATCTGGCGCACAGATCGATGCCCGGATTCCGCCGCACCATCTGGCAGAAGAAGTCGATATCGGAATCTTTGCCCCTGCAGCCGCCGGCATGTTGGTTTCAGGTCGGCTTAAGGCCTTGGGGATGCTGACCATAGGCCCCAAGGGCGCCCGGGGTTCCGGAACTTTCAACTTCAACCAGGGGCGGTTGCATCAACAAACGCAACAATTGTTTTTGGAAAATATCGACATGCAAGTCCACCTAGAGGACATTTTTCAGATGGAAAGCGCACCACAACAGAAGCTGCAGGTCGGCAATCTGGCATTCGGGAATCTGAAGGCCAACCAACTGGATGTCGATTTCCAGATTGAGGATGAAAACACCCTGTTTGTTGAAAAAGCAGGTATCCATTGGAGCCAGGGCAAGATCAACATTGCTCCCATTCGAATTACGCCTGAAAAAGAGGATTACGACATCACGTTATTCTGCGACCGGCTGAACCTTGCCATGGTGCTCGAACAACTGGGGGCTGCAAAGGCCAACGGTGAGGGCACGGTCAGTGGCCGGATACCGGTCCGCTGGATTAAGGGCCGCCTGAGTTTTGACAATGGCTTTCTCTTCTCCACACCAGGACAAACCGGGTCCATCCAACTCTCCGGCACCGAATCGCTTCTCGCCGGACTGCCGCCGGGAACCCCCCAACATACCCAGTTGGACATTGCCACCGAAGCACTAAAAGATTATAACTACAATTGGGCGAAATTGAACCTGTAGAGCGAAGAGGATATGTTGCTACTAAAACTGCAATTCGACGGCAAACCCAACAAATTGCTGCCATTTGCCTATGACCAGTCTCTGGGGCAATTTACGCGTGTTACAGGAGAGGGACAGGCCGATTTTACGGGGATCAGCATCGACCTGAATTTCAAAAGCCCACTGAACGATATCATGAACTATAAGGAGCTGTTAAAACAGCAATAAAGGAGCCTGTGATGAACAAACAACTTGCAGGGCCGTTATTGGCCCTCACCCTTATCCTATTTGCGACGGGGTGCCAAACCCAGCACAAAGTGGAGACGGTGCACAAAGTGGAAGTGGCCCCCATGCACATCACCATTGACGTGAACGTCAAGGTCGATAAAGCGCTGGATGATTTCTTCGGCGATCTAGATGCCGCCGAAGATGAAATTCAAAAGCCTGATGCAGAGAATCAGAATCTATAAATGATTAGCCGGACTAAAAGAAGGAGCCCACATCATGAAACCTAGTGTAAAAATAATGATCTTCCTGCTGGTCGCAAGCTTCCTACTCTCTATGGCTGGATCGGCATGGGCCAAGGGGATCAAAGACCGCATGCGCGCCCGACTGCCCGAGATCACCGCTCTCAAATCCCAAGGCGTTGTGGGGGAGAACAATCAAGGCTATTTGACCCTTCTCAAACAACCATCCAGCGCCAAAGCGACCCTATCGGCTGAAAACCAGGATCGTCGCACCATCTACACGGCCATCGCCAAAAAACAGGGCACCACGCCGGAGCTTGTGGGCCAGCGCCGCGCCCTTCAGATCGCCCAAAAAGCAAATCCGGGCACCATGATTCAAGACGCCAATGGGAAATGGCGCAAAAAATGACGGTAAGGGCTTTAACCCGATAACCCCAATCGATGGTGACGTGCGATCTCATCGGCATAGGAGCGTTCGACACCGGCCTTGCCGGCGAATCGCGGCCACTGTTTAACCACATCGATCACCTGGTTAAGAATCCGTTGGGGCTTTGGGATGCTGATGGCCTCTCCCGCATCAAGCAGATCCGATCGGCTGAAGTTACCGCGCTTTGCGTTGATGCTCATCTGGTGCTGGTGGGTCCATTGGCCGGCCGGATTGTGTGCATATATGACATCATAGGCCGGCGACAACTTCCACTGACCTTGCATGTTCATCAAAAAGGCGATGTTTTTGGTGTGGTCATCCTGGTTTCGAGCGATGACGTTAAAGAGCATGCGGCGGTATTGCTGGGTGGCATCGGCATGGCTTAGCCGCAACCGGCGCATTACGGCAAAGGCTTGCTCGTAACTATAGGCGCCAGGGCTGTTGAAGTCATAATGGGCCAATCCGCACAGGGACTGCATATGGATCTTTCGGCCGTTGTGCCGATCAAAGCGCAGGGTCATAAAATGCGCCCGTCCATTCTCTTCCAGTAAGCGACACGGCATCATGTTAATTCCGGCAGCTTGGGCCATCAGATGGTAAGCGTACTCGATACGTCCAAACCCTTTGGGTTCACCTAACTCCAGATCACTGACCCCGTCAAATTTGAGGACCCAGTAGTCGAATCCGTCCGGCACTTCCGCTTGACCGGAAATCACTTTGCCCCGATTGTTCATGGCGATAACCGCCTTGGGACGCGCTCCGCCTGCGGAGGTGCCCACCCGTAGGATATCCAAAAGCGCTTCGGCGTTTTGCTTTTCAGATGTACCCAAGGCCACATCAAGACGCATGCGTTGGGCCATGATGCTTTGGGCCAGATTCACCAACTCGGAGATCTCCACCGCCACCGGCCTGTCAATTTGGCGATGGATAGACGGTGCGAACTCCAAAGCCCCCATGCCGCGTCGACCGGTATAGCAAAGCCGTTCCACCGGGCTGAAATCGGCCGGATCGCGTCCATTGCGAGCCAACCACGCAGCGATGATGCTGTTGCCGAATTTATCCGGAAGGGAATCAGCCAGCAGGCCGGGAAGACCCAAGTAAGTATCTGGATTCAAACCCGGAAATGCAAACATGCCGTCACCTTGACGGGCGGCATCCAGCCCCATGTGGACGGGAGAGATATCCAGCCCCTTTTGTAAAAAAGCCGGCTCGAACTCGAACACAGCCCAATGGCGGTCCTCCAGCCAAGAAACGGCGCCCACATCAGCACCCCACAATTTGATGATGGCGGTATCGACCTTGTCTACCATGACGCCTTTTCCTCAGTGCGACCCTGCCCCCTCTTACCGGTGGCCCTTTGGCGCTTATGACCCTGTTTTTTGGCCAATTGCAACGGGCTGATGGTGATCTCGGGGACCAGCACGGCCAGCCCCTCCAGCGCGCCCAACTCACGCAGTACTGCGATCAGGGTCGTCAACTTGGCCTTGCCTGCCTCCAGGGCCTTGATGGCATTGAGGGATAACACTGTGGCATCGGCCACCTGCTGCTGGGTCAAATTTCTGCGAAGTCGCAGGGACTTCACGCGCCCACCCATCTCTGCCGCAACACCTTTATTGGTCATTGTATAGAAGTCCATAAAAGCCTCTTTTAGTTCCGTTACGTAATAATAATTAACTAAAGTTCTATTTTAAGACTATAAAATAGGACAAAATGGATTGTGTCAACAATTAATTTTAATAGACCTATTATAGACCATTATTACTAATATTAAAATATATTGGCCTATTTTTAAGCCCTTATCAAAGGCAACAAAATATCAGACAGGGTTCATTTTTTACAGGGGAAATTGGCGCACAAGCCCGGCAGTTCACGCCGGGTATTGGATGGAGAGCGTGGCGGAAAATCAGATGGCGCCAAAACGATAGAGGCGATACACCCATAGGATTCAGGCAAGGCCGACATATGGCCTTGCCTTTTATGGCTTAAGGACATCTGGAAAATGGGAATTACTTCACAGCCTCTTTCAGTGCCTTGCCGGCAGTGAATTTGGGCACTTTCCCGGCCGGAATCTGAATAGGGGCGCCGGTCTGTGGGTTACGCCCGGTACGCGCCTTACGCTCACTGACCTTAAAACTGCCAAACCCTGAAATTTGGACTGCGTCATTTTTTGCCAACGCCTCGGTAATGGAGCCCAACATGCAGTCAACGGCCTCTTTGGCCTGCTTTTGGGTCCCGAGAATGGACGCAACTTCATTCACCAAATCCGTCTTGTTCATTACTACCTCCTTCTTAATTATGAATATAGAGATATGAATAATCTGTAGATGGGTGCGATAAAATATACCTTTGCCCCTGGAAATGCACAAGACAAAAATGGCCACACCACCATAATTTGCGATTTTGATCCAACAATGGTATGTCTTACAGGTTACGATATAGAATTCCAGGCGAACATTGGTCCTGTCTATATAGATTCCAACTTTTAACGATTCACTTGAATTGAACAATATCCGGATGAAACATGCTCAGACGATATGAAGTAAGGTCTTTGGAACCTTAATCGCATCCAATGGGCGCAGATCGAGTCAAAAATCGTTGAATTTTGGATTACATGAGCCTCTCCAGAGCGACTGGTATTTGATTGCAGATGGACGCCCAGTTCAAAACAACATCTGATGCTTCGAAGGAAAGTTCTGCACGCCAATCAGAGCACATTCAGGCCGAACTGATCCACCTCATCTACACCCAATCCCATATCGGCATTATCATTACGGTTATCAATGCGGCAGCGCTCACCTTCCTGCTTTGGCATCATGTGCCTCACAAGATCTTGTATGCCTGGCTCGGCAGCCTTTTGTTGGTCACCGGACTGCGCGCTCTCCTGGTCCAGCAATACCACCACCACAAAGTCCCGTCCCACCAATCCAAACGATGGGGACGCTTCAATTTGATTGGACTGGCCATGACGGGTGCCCTGTGGGGCGCTACGATGATCATACTGTTTCCATCACACTCGCTGACACACCAGCTTTGCATCGCCCTGCTCTTATGCGGCCTCGTAGCTACAGCCATCAGTCTCTATGCAGTGGTGACCGTTGCCGTGGTGGTGTTTTCCCTCCCAGTCTTTCTGGCCTGGATCATCCGCTTTCTCACCTTTACAGATCCCATCCACATTGTCATTGCCGGCATGGCGATTTTGTATATGGTGATCACGGTTTTGACATCCCGCCACATTGCTCAAGTTCGGCGGCAATTGCTCATGACGCGATTTAACCTGGCCAACCGCGTCACCGAAAGATCCCAGGCACTGAAAGAGAGCAACGCCTATCTACAAACCGAGATCAGAGAGCGCAAAAATATCGAAGAGCGGCTGCGCCAGGAGAGAGACCGCCTGGAAACCATCACCACCACCATCGGTGCGGGACTGGCGGTCATCTCAAAAAAATATCGGACCTTGTGGACCAACCGGATTTTTGAGGATATTTTTGGAACAAATTCTGGAAAAACCTGTTATCAAACCCAATATCAACGCGACAAGGTGTGCGAAGAGTGCGGGGCCCGCATGGTTTTTGAGCAGGGTTTTGAAAAAGTGGTGCACGAGCGAAAATGTTTGGGCACGGATGGAGAGCCTACCTGGTATCAAATTATTACCACGCCCATTCGAAATGCCGAGGGTCGGATTCGAGCGGCGCTGGAGTTGGTGCTTCCCATCTCCGAACGTAAAAAGGCCGAAGCCTCACAACTGCGCATGACCGAAAAACTGGAAGAGGCGCGCAAAACAGAGGCCATCGCTACCCTGGCCGGAGGCATCGCCCATCAGTTCAACAACGCGCTGGCCGTCATTGCCGGGAATGTGGAACTGTTGGAGTACGATTTCAAAAGCGATCCGCATATCAACGGCTATGCCAAGCCCATTCTTGGTGCCTCCAAAAAAATGACCGAACTCACCAGCCAACTACTGGCATATGCCAAAGGCGGAAAGTACAAAGAACAGCCCACCGACCTGGGTGAAGTGGTCGGGGCAGCCCTATCTTTTGTCAAGCACACCATTCCAAAAACCATAACACTTGAAATGGTGTTGAATTCCGATTTGCCCAAAGTAAAAATCGACACCACCCAAATTCAAATGGTGGTCTCATCCATTGTCTCCAATGCCGTAGAAGCGACGGAGCACAGCGGGCAAATTAACATCTTGTGTAAAACCGTGGTAGTTGATTCTCAAAACCAGGCAAAGCACAATAATATTCCACCCGGCAGGTATGTCGCCTTGGTTACCGCCGACGACGGCATGGGTATGGATGAAGAGACCCAAAAACGTATCTTCGAGCCGTTTTTCACAACTAAATTCGAAGGGCGTGGTTTAGGCATGGCGGCTGTCTACGGCATTATCAAAAACCACAGTGGCCATATCCATGTCTCTTCCCAACAGGAGCTAGGTACCGAAATCCGAATCTACCTGCCGGCTTTGGAAGAATTTATCGAACCCCTTTCCGATGCCAATGACCAACCTGTTCAAGGCAGTGGCACCATTTTGGTGGTGGAAGACGACGTTGCCATTATCGATGTGAATCAAGTCTGGCTTAAACGAATCGGTTATAACGTCATCATTGCCACAACAGCCCACGAAGCCATTGAGATTATCTGCCATACCAACATGGAATTTAATGTTGTGCTGCTTGATTTGGTGCTGCCGGATATGGATGGTGCCGCCATATACCCTCTTATTCAAGAGCATCGGCCACGTGCAAAAGTCATTGTCTGCAGCGGCTACGGCCAGGACGGCTCGACCCAGGAATTGTTGGATGCAGGCGCCGACGGCTTTTTACAAAAACCCTTCACCTTGAGCCAGCTCAGCAAGAAAATCGACCAGGTGCTACCGTCGGACACGCTTGGGGATCCGGCAACCCGTAAAAACTAAGGGCCCTTTCTATGCGAATGAGGCGATTTCCGGTTCCCAAGAGTGTGTGATGGGACCATCGCCGGATTTAAAAACCACCAGTCAGGGCCTACCCTTGCAATACATCTGTACATCCGGTGATTGCGCCTGCCGGGTCGGGTATTGACCCTTGGTGCACGGCATAAAACCCAGCTTTTCATAAAGTTTTTTCAAAGCGGGATTATTCGTCAATGAGATAAATCGAGTAAACCCTTGGTGCTTTGCGTTCTCCATGAAGGCTTCCACCGTAAACACCCCCACGCGCTGATTGCGAAATTTGGTGGAGATGGCAAGGGCCGCTATCTCCGCTGTTTTCTCATCAATCTTTTTTTTCTCGACACAACCCACAACGATACCGTCAATCAACGTTATGTAAAAATTTTTCCAATGCGCTTGCAGATATGCTTCGGTTCGGGGCTTGATATACCCTTGGTGTTTGTAAAGTTTTAGTATTCCCCTGATGAGCCGCACATCCTCCTTTGTTTCAATGGGCTTGAATTGCTCGACAAAGTTGTTGGCAATCAAACTGCCATGGCCTTCAATGGTAAACAGCTCATATTTGATGGCGTTTTTTCCAGCCGGTACAATATAAACGCGGTCATAATGGCCTTTGTCAATTTTGCTGCAGATACGCTCCAAAACGCTTTTAAAATTGATATTGGCTATGAATTCGCCCCAATCCGCAAAACTTTGCCGCACACCGGGGGTGGTCAGGGCATTGATCACCCGGCCTTTTTGATCCAATAGGGGTTTGCGTTCCAGAAAGATGAGCTTATTCACGCGTTCTTCATGATCCAGTACATGGTTGTAAAAATCAATTTCAGGCAACAGCCTTACGATGCGCGTTTCCGGAAGGCGTTCCTGTAACCGGCGAAAAAATTGTTGGTTGGCAAACCGATTGGAAATGTTGTGATAGAGAACCGTTTGGATCCCTTGACGATTGAGAAATTTGATATCCGTGACCACGGCGCTCAAATGGTCACGCAGGATACCTTCACGGCATGCGACACAAACCGTCTTGCCGGATAGGGCACGTGTATATTCCTCAATGTACAGCTGTGGCATGGTGACCTTGTCGTGACTGTCTCGGTGATGCGAACATCATTGCGCGGGATAGATATAGGCTTTAAGATAACTAATTTGGACTGCGTTTTCGGTGGCCGCGGTATTTCAATAGAGCTTTCTCCCTCTATCCTTGCCAAATTAATTATCGTAAAGCATATAGTAAAATTAAAGGGAAAAATCAATTGAGGGAATTTAGATAGTCCAATAGCCTGAACATCACCTGGTGGGATTCCTCAAATGGCGCATCCGGCGATAGGATCTGTTCCGGCGTTGAGACGAATTCATCGCTCTTTAGATCAGCCGCGCAATGTTCGACCAGTGCGGCCGCACCGATACGGGTCACCTCCAAGTGGAATTGCAGCCCGACCACCCGGTCCCGGTATATAAACCCCTGACTGTGGCAGGCCCGGCTGCTGGCCAGGAGCCGGGCCCCGTCGGGAATGTCAAAGGTATCACCGTGCCAATGAAAGGCATCCCACTGGGGGCTTAAAGCATCGGCAACGGTATGATCGAGGATTCTATTGTGCAAATAGACCGGAAACCAGCCGATCTCCTTATAGGCATTGGCTCTTATACCCGCCCCCAACACATCGGCAATCAATTGTGCTCCCAGACAGATGCCCACCACCACTTTTCCGTCCTCCACGGCCTGCAAGATGGCTTGCTTCTCAGATGACAGCCAAGGACAATCTACATCATCGTAAACCCCCATGGGCCCCCCCATGACGACCAACCAATCGGTATGATCCGGCATTGAGATCGTTTGATCCCTGTAAAATTGGGTGGTTGAGATATCAAATCCGTTACTCAAGGCCCAATCTTCGATGATACCCAGATTTTCAAAAGGAACATGTTGGAAATAGTGCAGTTTTTTCATAATAGGCTATACCTGGCGAATGGATGGTTTTCAATAATCGCCGTTCGGGAACCGATGGCGCAATCTATACTGTAGCAATTTCATTGCCACGCGTCACACCAGGGCCAGATGTCCAAAATAACATGACAACTTAAACAGTTACATCGAAACAAGCTCGGGTATGGCAGTTGCCCGGAAGGAGCATAACATACAATTATGTCATATGTCGGCTTTTTTTATTACAAAAATGAATGAACCATGGGGTTAATTTATCAGCATCAAAGAGAGGGCCGGCAGATAGGTAACGATGACCAAGCAGATCAGAAGCAGAACCAAATAGGGGACGGAGGCACGATAGAGCAGCGTTACCGGTTCTTCAAACTTTAGGCTGGAGACAAACAGGTTCATACCCACTGGCGGTGTCGAGTATCCGATCTCCAAATTGACCAGAAAAATCACTGCCAGATGATAGAGGTCAATGCCGTAGCTTTGCGCTACCGGGACAATGATGGGCACCACAATGACAATGGCCGAAAATATATCCATGATGCAGCCCACGCCGATGAGAAAAAGATTCAGGCCGGCCAAAAAAAGATATTTGTTTTCGGTCAGGCGGGTCAACACGTCTAAAATCCGATTAGGGATTTGGGCATCCACCAGATACCCGGTGAATCCCAGCGCCATCCCCAGGATAATAATGATAGCCCCCGCTAACATGGCACTCTCTATCATGATGTCGGGTAGTTGGCGCCGCCAGTGGATCTCTTTGAGCACAAAGCACTCCACCACAATCACATACGCCAGAACAACGGCCGATACTTCGGCAATGGTCACAAATCCACCGTATACGCCCACAAGGATGATGGCTATCAGGAGCCAATCCCAAGTTCCGGCTTTGAAACACCGGGCCACCCGCCGCCATGAGAATCGGTCTTGGGCATCGCGCCTGCGGGGGGAGTTGATACCTCTGAAAAAAGCGTATGCGGATAATACGAAAAGGAGTAAAAACCCGGGAAGCAATGCCGATTTGAAAATTTTGGCGATATCGATCTGAGCCACCACGCCGTATAAAATGATCGGCAGGCTGGGTGGAAACAGCAGCCCCAAACTGCCCCCGGTGGTAAGTAATCCCAAAGAGAACCTTTTGTTATACTGCTGCTGCAAAATGGGATAGAGGACCGCCCCCATGGCCACAATGGTCACTCCGCTGGCACCTGTGAGGGCCGTAAAGAATGCACAGGCCACCAGCGCCGCCATGGCACTGCCTCCCGGCAGCCAACCGGCGGCGGCATCCAGAAAGTTCATCATCCGTTGCGGCGCCCCGGAGGCAGTCAGCACGCATCCCACCATGGTAAACAGCGGCAAGGCCACCAGAATCGGCATGGTGGCCAGGCGGTTCATTTCGATTAAGATGGTCTGCACGACCATGGGATCAAAATCACTGCTCAACAGGCACACCAAAGAGAGCCCGGCAATGGAGATAAATAACGGCGTCTCCAATAAGGTGAGCACCAGGATCAAAATGGCGGCGATGATCAGAAATGTCACGGATCTCCCCCCCCGGCAGCACGCCATGAGCTCAAAAAACGTAGACAAAAACGGAAGAAGGCCGTGGCGAAAAAAAGGGGAAAGCAAATGGTCGGCCACCCCCGGGTACCGAAAAGGACGATCTCATTAAGCACGAACGGCACGGCCGCAAAGACCAATACGCCGCACACCCCCATGGCGAAGAGGCTGGTCAAGCCTACGGCCAACCGGCGGCCGTAACGGGGGAAAAACCGCAGCAGCAATTCGATTTTGATATGACGGTGGTGTTTCAACGCCAGCGTAGCGCCTACCAGGGCCAACCACAACACCACGGTCGGCGAAAGCTCTATGAGATGATGGGAGGTCCAGTGGAGAAAATTCCGGGTGAAGATGTTGACGCAAATCATCCCGATGAGCAGGGAAAAAAGCCCAACGGCCAAAACCCGTTCCAGCTTCTCCAACCCGTCATCAATCTTTACGATCCACTCGAGCATTGTCTATCCACCCGCAAATAACATAAAGGTTTATTGATTTTGGGATGTGCCGCGCACGGTGTCGATCAAGAGATTAATTCGGTCAAACAACGCCTGGGGATAAATGCCGGGTATGCTTTGGGCATATGTCTTTTGGGCATCCTTTTGAAAGGTCTTCTGTTGATCGGCCGTCGGTGCCACAAAGGTGAGCCCCTGGGCCTGCATGACCTTCAGTGCTTTTTGATTATCTTCGCGGGTCAGTTTCACCAGTTTGTTGCAGTGCATGCGGGCCGAGTTTTTAATGGCAGCCTGGTGCTCTTGGGGCAGAGCAGCAAAAGCCTTTTGGGTCATCAGCAGCGCAGCCGTGGAGTTGGCCAGGGGATAATCGAGCACATAACGAACACGCGTATGCCACTGAAAGGCGACAGCCGCTAGAGGCGGCGAATAAAAGGAGTCGATCATCCGGGTCTCAAGACCGGTATTGACTTCCGCAATGTGCAGCGGTGTGGTGCGCACTCCGAAATTGTGTAGAAAATTCTCCGCCACCCGATCGCCTTTCCAAACCCACATTTTAGCGGATTTGAAATCTGTCGGTTTGGAAAGGTTTTTCTGGGAGAAGAGATAGACCCACCCCCCTTCGGTGAACCCCAGAAGCACGAATCCTTTTTTTAAAAAGGCTTGGGTAAAGTGATCAAACAATTGATCCCGAACCGCGTCGATCTCTTGATCGTTTTGAAACAGCAAGGGTGCTTCCAGAACCCGCAGTTCAGGCACAATAATGCCCAGTCCCACACCTGAAAATCCGGCCGCCTGGATACGGTTGACCCGCATCTTGCGCATCACATCAGCCTCATCGCCGCTGACGCCCCCCGCATAAATAATGAAATCCACCGCCCCGGAGGTCCGGTGCGAGATGTCCGCGGCCATCTCCCTGAGCACCTTGACCCATGTACTGCCCTCAGGGGTGACCACCGCCGCCTTAATCTTTGTGGGCCCCGCATGGGCTGGTAACGAGAAGCAGGTTGACACCAGCAACAGGGCGCTGAAAAGACAAATAACGGTAAGATATCTACGCATGGGCTTGTTCCTTAGAATTAATCCGGCAAGACAATGCCCACTCCTTACACCGGACATGCTAATCAAAAAAACGATCTGCGGCGTCAAGATAGAGCTGAGCCCTGACCGAGGCTACACGATCCAGTAACGTCATTGACCGGTCTCTTTCCGGGATCTGCACAACCGTTGACAAACGCTGCACAAAAGCCGCTCGATCTTGTTGCCGCACCAGGATATACCGGGCCCAGTAGACACTCCCAAGGCTTGCGGTGCCGGTGTTCATTTCGGCGTGGCGTTGGTAATATTTACGGGCTTTTTCGAGATTTCCGCCCATCATCGGCGGACGGGAGGCGTGGTAAACCAACAAGGCCAAATAGGCATCGCCATGGTGATAGGCTTCGTTCAATTCCACCACCCGATCCATGGTCTTCTCCACCAGATGGGCCTTGGCCATGGCCTCCACCGAGTCGAGCCGGTGTTGTACAAAACCACCTAAATTGAAGCCGTACCAAAATAGGGCCGGTACATCTTCGGCTTCAGTGGACCGGATGAACGCCTCGGCCGTTATCAATTGATACAGTTGGGAACGTGCCCGGGGATACCTGTTTTCCAAACTTCGCAGGGCGTATTGCGCCCCTTTTTGAAAATACCGCCCAACGGCGTCGTCCAGCAATCCGGGTGCAATACCGCTCTCGACCACCGAAGGCCGCTTCAGGCGTAGCGCCTCCAATTCACTTTCCAAAATGGCAAACGCATATCCACCGTAGAGTCGGGCCAGCAATACCAAGAGTTTTTCATTGCTGGGGTCACTGGCCAGCAGCGTCTCCAGCAGCTTGATATGGGCAGGCATGGATTTGGCGAGCAGATGAAGATCATCTTCTTGTTCAATGGCCGGCAAGCCTTTTTCGACCATATGAACAAATTCACGCACCATGACAGAGCGCGGCGAGCACGCGGTCAATGCCAGCGAACAGACCACCGCCAGTGTGCATAAAACTGATTTTTTGGGTAAGAATACCATATCGGCAACAATTTTTTGCTGTGAAACCCTAAGTCAGGTCACCGCACCCTTCACGAACAGATAGGCAGATCCGGCACAACGGGCAGGGCAGCGTCAATGATACCGCCATCACGGCGCCCACCTTAAATACCTTAGAATATGGACAAGGACAAGGCTTTTTGGAAACATAACGGAATCTTGGATCCTGGGGTGTGTTTTTGTGTGTCAATTTTACCAAAAATGTGTATTTTAACCTTACGCACCATCGAAGCGGGGCACAGGCGCATTGACCTCCGAGCACAAATTAGTGCGTGAACGAAAACGCCCCTCCTCCCCGGTGGGTGGGGTTGGGGGCAGGGAGCATAGTGGTCTATTATCCTTCACCCCCACCCCGGCCCTCCCCCGTCAAGGGGGAGGGAGTTAAGGATCTAAGTTCAACCATTAATTAGGAAAGAGATTTCATATGCGCTATCGCGCTCCCATAGCAGAAGTGCCTTCTCCCGGTGGATTATATGATCCAAGATTTGAACACGACGCCTGTGGCGTGGGCCTGGTGTGCCACATTGGAAACACACCGTCCCACCAAATCATTGAGCATGGACTTGAAATTCTTAAAAATCTATCTCACCGTGGCGCATGCGGGTGCGATGCGGCCACCGGAGACGGCGCCGGCATCCTGATGCAGTCTCCGGATGCTTTTTTCCGTGGCGTTTGTGGACAAGAGAAAATAGTGCTTCCAGCTAAAGGTCAATATGCCGGCGGATTGGTCTTTTTACCCACGGACAAGATCCAACGGGGTGTCTGCCAGGATCGGTTTGAAGATCTTGTGGTCAAGGAGGGGCAAAAACTGCTGGGGTGGCGCAGGGTACCGGTCCGCAGCGAAGTCCTGGGGCATCTCTCGCGCCATGCACAGCCCGCCATTTATCAAATCTTTATCGGCCAAGGCGGCGCTGTACAGGACCAGGCTGATTTTGAACGCAAACTCTATGTGATTCGAAAACAGATTGAACACACCATACGCGGTTTGAATCTCTATCTTCATGTTCCCAGCCTCTCCAGCAAAACAGTTGTCTATAAGGGGATGTTTCAGGCGCACCAGTTGGAGGCTTATTATCCGGACCTGACCGACAAAAAGATGCAAAGTGCCCTGGCGGTGGTGCATCAGCGATACAGCACCAACACATTTCCGACCTGGGACCTGGCGCAACCGTTTCGTTTTCTGTGCCACAATGGTGAAATCAACACCCTGGGCGGGAACTCCAATTGGCTCAGGGCCCGTGAAGCCTTGATGGCTTCGGACCGCTTCGGATCAGACCTGGCAAAAGTGCTGCCCCTGGTTACACCCGGCGCGAGCGACTCCGCAACCCTGGATGCCATGCTGGAATTGCTCTACCATGCCGGCCGCCCACTGCCCCACTGCGTCATGATGCTGATTCCAGAGGCGTGGCAACACCACAATACCATGGCGCCGGCCAAAAAAGACTTTTACGC
>CAJIBC010000250.1_pt1 | contig 21554 bp, 17 predicted proteins | sample 9199231 | NCBI WGS metagenome assembly CAJIBC01 (sample SAMEA7708282, study PRJEB35096) | sediment metagenome | biome: marine neritic benthic zone biome [ENVO:01000025]; feature: sediment [ENVO:00002007]; material: shallow marine sediment [ENVO:03000034] sea grass bed [ENVO_01000059] ...
CAAAGCCGGGCGCATGGCGAAGACGGCTCCATGGAAGAGTTTGAATACCTGGCTAAATATGCCATTGATCTAACCGCCAAGGCGCACCAGGGGGAGATCGATCCAATCATCGGCCGGGATCATGAACTGCGTCAGGCCATTCAGGTGCTAAGCCGTCGGCTGAAAAGCAACCCCATTATCATCGGTGAGCCGGGGGTCGGGAAAACAGCGATTGTTGAGGGCTTGGCCCAGAGTATCGCCAACGGGGAAGTTCCGGAAAACCTGAAACATGCCCGTATTCTGAGCCTGGACTTGGGGCAATTGATTGCCGGTGCCAAATACCGTGGAGAGTTTGAAGAAAGATTTAAACGCGTCCTTCAGGAAGTATCCAGTTCCGATGATATTATCATGTACATCGATGAGGTCCACATGTTGATGGGGGCCGGCGGATCCGACGGTACCATGGACGCCTCAAATCTCATCAAACCTGCCCTTTCCCGTGGCGAATTGCGCTGCATGGGATCCACGACGCTGGAAGAATACCGGAAACATATAGAAAAAGACGCGGCTTTGATGCGCCGCTTCCAGGTGGTCATGGTGCCGGAACCCACCATTGAAGAGACACTGTCCATTTTACGCGGGATCAAAGACAAATATGAGGTTCACCATGGCGTGCGCATTCTGGATGCGGCGATCAACGCCGCTGTCAAGCTGTCCCAACGCTATATCACCGATCGTTTTCTGCCGGACAAGGCTATCGATTTGATAGACCAGACTGCTGCTTCCACGCGCATCCGGCTCTCTTCCAAACCTGACGAGCTGGAAGCGATGGACCGGCGTATCGTTCAGTTGGAAATTGAACTGCGCGCCCTTGAAAATGAAACCGATGCAAATGTGCAAAACCGCGTAACCGGAATTTCCGCAGAACTTGAAACATTGAAGGCCGGAAGCCGCGAGTTGACCGCCAAATGGGAGGCGGAAAAAACAGCCATCGCAGAGGTGCAATCCGCCCAAAAAGCGTTGGAAGAAGCCAAAAAGGAGATGGAACAGAAAGTTCGGGAAGAAGATTTCTCAGCCGTCGCTGAACTGCAATACAAGATTATCCCGGAGTGTGAGCGTATATTGGAAGCATATGCCGATGTCGACATTTCCGAAAGCAGGATGCTTCAGGAATCCATCAACGAACAGGACGTGGCCGATACCGTATCCACATTAACGGGAATCCCGGTCTCCAAGATGATGGCATCGGAGCAGGAGCGGTACCTGAATCTGGAAAGGTTGCTGCAGAACCGGGTTGTGGGACAGGATGCAGCCTTGACCGCTGTGGCCAAGGCAGCCCGACGGTCCCGGGCGGCAGTGCAAGATCCCAACCGGCCGGTGGCCTCTTTTCTGATGTCAGGGCCCACTGGTGTGGGCAAGACGGAGCTTGCCAAAGCGCTCGCCGAGTTCTTGTTCGATGACGAACGCGCATTGATTCGCATCGACATGAGCGAGTTTATGGAAAAGCATACTGTCGCCCGTCTGGTTGGAGCGCCTCCGGGATATGTCGGCTATGAGGAGGGGGGGATTTTAACCAACAAAGTCAAGCGCAAGCCGTACAGCGTCATCTTGTTTGATGAAGTCGAGAAGGGGCACCCGGATGTCTTCAATCTCTTTTTGCAATTAATGGACGACGGGCGCCTGACGGACAGCCAGGGCCATACGGTCAATTTTACCAATGCCATTATCCTGATGACATCGAACCTGGGGGCCGATGCCATTGCCCCTGCCGAATCCGAGGACCAGATCAACGCCATCAATGAACAGATTATGACAGCCGTGCGATCCCATTTCAGGCCGGAATTTCTCAATCGCCTGGATGACATCATCTTGTTTCAACAACTGACCCCCGAGGCCATGGTCCCCATTGTGGATATCCAGATAAGCCGCCTTCAAAAACTGCTGAAAGAGCGCCATATCGATATGCAGTTGACGGATGACGCCAAATCTTGGCTTGCGGACAAGGGATTCAACCCCGCCTATGGGGCGCGACCGCTGAAACGGGTCATTCAAAGCAAGTTACAGGATCCTTTGGCGGAAAAAATCATTGCCGGCGATATTGCCGATGGCGACACCGTGGTGGTCTCTATGGATGAAGAGGGGCTCGCCATACAAAAAGAAGATAATTCCACAAACGGGTAGAATGGGCCGAACATGGATCTAGGAAAAATAGTGGCAACGATTATAAAGCTGATCACCAAAAGCTTCATGAAGATCATAAAGGGTGCGGTGAAGTTTATCTTCAACGTCAAGAACCTGCCTTACCTGCTGGCCGGGATCATTGTCATCATCTTGATAGTCCTGGCCATACGCTATTTTAAAAAGCGCCGGGCTAAAACCGCAGATGAACCCGCCGACCAACCGGTGCTCGAAGAAGACAAACCCAAGGGCTTGCCCAAGTCTGCCTTGCTCGACATATGGAACATATTCTTCAAGCGGATTCCCGGAGAGTTTCGCCGTTCCATATCCCTGTTTCAGCCGGTTGTGGTCCTGGGCGAAGCCGGGGTCGGAAAGAGCGTGTTGATCGATAATTATACGGACTGGCAGGGCCAGGCGCGTCAATTTTATCCCAGCTACACCCAGGACCCGCAGCTTCAGCTCTATCTCGGTTCCAAGCTGGTGGTTCAGGAGATACCGGCGACCCTTCTCAATGATACGTCTCAAGCAACGCGCGCCGCCCTGTTGAAACTATGGACCCCTTTGTTCCGCAAAAAGGCGCCCCGGGTGGTGGTTGCTCTCAATGCCGCCGAATTAACATCCGAGAACAAAGAATCCCTTAAAAAACAGGCCCAAACAATGCGCGGAAAGATCAACCTCATTTCACATGTGCGCAAAAAGCCGGTTAAGGTGGCCATTGCCATAACCCATATGAATCAGGTTGAAGGCCTCCGGGAATTCTTCGATTTTTTACACGCCAACGACATTCCATTAAATCTCGCAGCGGATACCCAAGACGCATTGGAGCGACTGCCGGACTGTCTCGAATCATATGAGCGCTATCTGTCCCTGGCGCTTACCACCCTGCCCGCTGCGGATTATTTGAAAATTATCTCTTTGTTAAAAAATGCGCCCAAGCTTTTCGAAACCCTGGCATCCTATTGGAAAACGCTGCAAGGTCCGGACCCGTTATCCATACCGCCCGAAATATCGATGGTTTGCCTGACGACGGATAATGAAGACGATCGGATCGTGTCGAATCCCTTTCAGTCGGAACTCTCCTTGCGCGATGTTGAAAAATTCAATCCGCTGTTGTGGCATCAGGTTGCGGCTGCCGCGCTTCTGACGGCCGGATTGTTCTATCTTGGTTTCGGCCTGGTTTACAAATATCGGTTACTGGCTGAGATAAAAGAGGAGATCGTTGCCATTGAAAGCGCTCCGTCTCAAAACTACGATGATACTTACCATCAACTGTTTGTGGATTCTTCCGCCGGCCTTGGAAAAAATTCGCTTTTAACGATGCTGCCTGATTTTTTTCCGGATGCCGAGGAGCAGATCAATCAACGTCTGGTGGACAACATTCGCAACCTCTATCTGCTTGCCAAACTGCAACATCTTGAAGTTGCCGAAGACACTCCCGAAACGAACACCAAAACACAATACCTTCTAGCGCTTATCTATAGTGCCAAGGATAACAAGCTGGGCAAGCACATCCTTGATAATCATGTGGATGATTATTCACAGGTTCTAAACTTTTCCGAAAACCTGATCCAAGACTATATCTTGCACAGCTCCAAAACGTGGGACAAACGGCTCAATACCGCACGGCTCAAAATTTCAAAACCCTATATCACCGTATCCGGCAACAAAAAGCCCTGGCTGCTGTTTTTTAATGAGCTTGAACGGTTGATTGACAAACCATTTATTACCGGTACGCAGCTGGATGTGTTACATAAAAAAGCGGAAGACCTTTTTAAAATTATTCAAGCTTCCGACAGGCAGGACTCATCCACCAAGCGTATTGAGTTGCTCAATGAAGAGACGTCCTTAAATATAAAGACCGCGTTGTTAAGCACCATCAGTGAGAAATGGAAAGAGCAGACAGCGATAAGGGACCTGATCCAGTATATCCTGGTTAAGGAGATCAATGCTCCGGATGACGCGTCATTGAGCAGCCTGAGGCAGTTTATACAGGAAGCCAAGGCAACGCTGGCCCTGCAGGAGAAGCAGCAGAAGGAGTTTTCATTTTATTTTGCCGGCAAATCATTCAGTTTTGCGGCAACCGACATAGAGCGTCTGATGATGCGCAGTCGCATTACCCTTTTAATCCGACATTTCATCGCGTTAAACCAGCAAAATCTCAGCATGCTGTTTATTCATCCAGACAGCGCGTACAGCGACATCGGGTTGAATGAGGGAAACGACGGTTTTCTGTTCTTTACCGGCAAAGCGGTGGTTGACGGACGGTTCACGCGCCGTGCCTTCAACGATGAGGTTAAACCGGCATTGGAAGAGCTGTCCGAATTCGTCGACCTTTTGCCGTTGCGCAAAGCGGAAAAAATACGCTTTTCCAATTTCATAACCAAGTGCGTCAAAGCCTATGCTTCCGACTATGTGGCGGCGTGGCGCAACTTTTATGAAGAGTTTGGCGTCCAGGCGACATCGCTTGCCGCCCTGCGCTATACCCTCACCCAGATACAGCTTCCCCATTCTCAGTTTCAAGATTTTTTAGTGACGGTAAATGAAAACGTCACTTTGGAGATCGGTGACACCCCCTATCTGCGCCCCTTTGCCAACCGCCTGCGCACATTTGACAGTATCAGACACCTGATGAAGGAAGACAAAGGGACCTTTCCCGAATTGGAAAAATACAAGCTTATTATCGGTCAACTACAGACCGATATTGAGAGCACGGAACCATACGCACCGGACAATGGGGCTGATCCGGCAACATTTCTGAAAAGCCGTCTCTCACCCCTTGGCCGTATTGCGCTGTCAATTTTTCGCAACGAGGAGAATTCCTATCTGAACCTTGTGGGGATGTGGCTCAAAAGCGCCGGCATACAAGCACGCTTTCATCGGTTGTTTCTTGATCCGGTCTATTCCGCATATGGCGTCGGAAACGCCGAGGTCGCATCGGTGATTGAGATGGAGTGGGCGGCTCTGGTTGAGTCCACCATCGGCCAGATGATCAATAAATTCCCTTTTTATATGCAATCGGACCAAAGTGTATCGCCTGGCTGGCTGCAATCCCACATCCATATGGAAGGGGCCTTTTGGAACCGATTTAACCAGATGATCGCACCGGTTTGTCTTAAAAAGAACGATACATGGGTCGCGCGTAGCTCCCCGCTGGGCAAGATATCGTTGCCCGACGACATGCTGGCCGCAGTGAACGCCGTGGCCGGCCTGACCCGTACCCTGTGGGATGCCCAAGGAGAGCCCAGGCAGCTCACTTACAGTATCAAACCGGGGCTTTTGCCGGCCATTCAATCCCAAGATGCGGTGGTGCTGTTATCCTACCTGAAATCCGGAGCTTCCACCATATACGGCTTCAATCAACAGCCGGCATGGCAGGATCTCACTTCGGAATGGTGGCATCATCAAGCCGCTGCCATCGGGGTTGAATATACCCAGCGAGGTGAAACCAAAAAGGCCTACCAGACCATATCGATTCCGGAGACGGAGTGGAGTCTGCATCGACTGCTGTGCAAGGCAGAGGTCGCTCAAAAGGAAAAACACCAATGGCGTTTTTCAAAATTGAAAGCATCAAGCGCTTCGGCGGATGTTGTTTTTTTCATCAAGCCCAATCCGTGGGCGTTATTTAACGCTCACATTTGGGAGAAATATCGATCGGCACAGCAAAATGGTACAAAGACGGTTACAGCAGCTGGAAATTGAGGGTAACATGGGTTCAATCAGTAGGTCTGCGCTCGTCTCGAAGCGCATTGTGTTTATGATCATGCCGGCGGTTATGGCTTTGCTTCTCTTGACAGCTTGCGCCAAGCGTGAACCGCCGCCGCCGCAAGTCACTTTTAGGGTGCACACGGAATCTTCCACCAACAATGGCCAGCCGTTCTACATGCTGTTTCGGATGGTTGACACACAACTGTTTTTAACGGAAAGCTATCGCGATGTGGTCGCTAAAATGTTTGTCCAACCGCGTGATACGAGCATACTGGCCGCACAGTCCGTTGTGCCCGGTGAAATTTTGAAGGTTAACGTCATAAAGCCGGAAAACAATGCCATTGGGATCTACTGCCTGTTCACCGAGCCGGGCGATCAATGGAAGCTGAGAATTGTTCAGCCCCTTTATGACAATTATAAGCTAAAGCTGGAAGAAAATAGCATACACGAAGTCGATATAAGGACGGGTAAGAAAGGATTGCTGCAGCGGTTATTTTCAAAGGACGAATAATAAGGGTAAACCGGCACTGAAACAGTATATGGATCTTAACGCAATTTACAAAAGCCTGGCCTGCCCCCAAGCCACCCCTTTCAGGAAGCCGGCTTGGTTGGCGAAAAGCTACAGCGATCCCCTCTCTTTTTGGAATGGGCTGCTGGACGCCCAGGATAAGCTGTTTTCATGGCCGCGCAAGAGCCGCCTGTTCAAATCATATGATTTCTTCCATGATATCATCGTGCGCAACCGTAAAAACGAAGCGCCGGCACTGCGCATCTACGATGGGGGTTGGCAGGACCACAGTTATGCCTCATTGGGAAAACGTGCTGCCCAGGCGGCCCGATATTGGGAAAATCAGGGCGTGCTGTCCGGAGATTGCGTCTGCCTGATACATCCCATCGGATGCGAGCTGGTGATTTCACTATTGGCCGCATTAAAAATCGGTCTGATCATATCCATGCTGCCGCCTGGGGCAAAGCGCTTTCTGGACCGGCGGCTGCAGATGCTGCAACCGGATCACATCTCGTTGAACCCAGCGTTTACCGGCACCATACCCCACTGGGCCGATCGCATCCTGGATAACTCCCCGGACGCCGGCGATGACCATTTGAATGTGGAAGCTTCCTACGCGTATTCCCACGGGGCGCTGTTTGGGCGATTTTTCGATCCCTGCAGCGCGGCAACAGATCTTTTCAAAGAGCTGACCTGCGATGCTGCTTATCTTTATCCGTTGCGTGACGGTCTTATCGCCTTGAATATTGTGCCCGGCCAGATATGTTCGATGCCCGGCTGGTATCCGATGGAAACGCAGCCGGCTCTGCTTCTGGCCTCTCTTTTAAACGGCGGCACCTATCTCCATCTCGATATTGAGCAGATCCGTAAAAACCCGGTTGTGTTGGATACGCCCGTTCATACCATGGGTGTAACGCGGCAACTGCGTGACCTTTTGATGGAAAAACCCGTGGAAAGCGCGCAACGCTGGAACTTTTGGTTAAAGGATCCGTCACAGGCCGGCGATATAGATATCTGGATGGAATTTGTTAAAAAGATGGGGTTGGAAAACACCTTGTCCGGAAACCTGAAATGGCATGCCGCTGGCGGCGGTTGTGCCTTGTTCTCCAGCCGGCACAGGGGCGAACCGCATCCCTATGTTCTGCCGTCGGCCGGGCACCTTTGGTCTCTCGGCGATGGATCCGATGGCCAATCCATCATCGGCGGCGCCCAGGGCATCTATTCTTTTGTCCATGCCGGTCAGGACGAAGCCGTTGAAATCACGCCATGGATGCTGATGGCGCATAGCGACAGCTGGCTCTATACTGGCAGCGTGGTGAACGGCCGCTGCGCAAGGACGTATCTGTTTGACGACGTCCTGGATTCTCTTGAGGATCTGCCCTATTACTGCTCGCTTGCTGCAGTGCCGGGACCGACGGCAAATGAATCGGTGCATATTGTTCTGATGGTCTTTACCTGCGGGCATCCAGATGTGAATCAGGCGGAGGTGATTGAAACCATTCGGCAGCGGATCCGTGTTGACGTTGGTGAAGAATGGCTTCCGGATCAGTTTCGATTTTTCCCGTTGTATCCCCGGTTGACGGCCCAAGGCCGGATCGACCATCAATGGTGCCGGCGGCAGTATCTTTCAGGCAGCTTGCACCGAAAATCCGAAGATGAATTATTTCTTAACATCTCAATAGTACGGCATCAACTTTTTCCCAAGCAACAGTATTTGAATGGAAAGGAGCTAAAGCATGGCAATTCAGGATGAAATACCCAAATCAAGATTAACGCTTCGGTATAAAACCGAAGTCAACGGTGAGCCGGAAGATATGGTCCTGCCGTTGAGATTGATGGTGGCCGGCGATTTTTCCCTGGGCTCGGCCAAGGACCGTCAACAGGACCTGGACGAACGACGCATTCGCAGCATGGATGGAACCAATACCGATGCTGTGATGAAAGATATGGGAATGAAACTCAATGTCGCCGTTCCCAACCAGATTGACCCGGAAAAGTCAGAAGACATGCAAGTGGATATTCCCATTGAAAGCATCAAATCGTTTTCACCGGATCATATTGCCCAGAATGTCCCGAAGATTCGCGCCTTGTTGATGGTAAAGGAGCTCCTGGAAGAGGTGATCTCCAATGTGGACAACCGCAAAGAATTTCGCAAGCTGCTGGGCGATCTGCTGGGCAATGAAGATGCGCTAAAAAAATTGATGGCGGATTTGAAAGGATTTGAAAGCCTCAAGCTGCCGAATCCCGATTCAAGTGCAGCCTAAATATTCAGTGATACTTTGAAAACAACCTTGTCAGACAGGAGGATATAAAATGTCAGACAAAACCGAACAAACGGTCAAAACCGACGAACAGGTCGAAACCCTGGATTTGAAGCGTTTCCTGTCGAGTATGCACCTGGGCACGGAGATCAGCGAGCCTGTCCCCATGGTCCAGGACGATTTGCAAAAGGTCACCACCACAGTCAGTGACGAGGATCGGTTCATCTCCGGCATGGCTGCGCTTCTGTTCAACGTGGATGTTTCGGAACGGCGGCTGAACAAGGGCAAAATTCTTGAAGTGATCGATCACATCGATCAAATGGTCAATAATCAGATTAATGCCGTCATTCACGATGAGCAATTCAAGAAAATGGAATCGGCATGGCTCTCTTTGAATGATCTGATCCAGAATACGAATTTCAAGGCCAACGTGATGATCGATGTCCTGGATGTGGACAAGGAGGAATTGGCCGAAGATTTTGAGGCCAACGCCGTTGATATTACCGGCAGTGCGCTTTTCAAGAAAGCCTATGTGGCCGAATACGATCAGTATGGCGGTAAACCCTACGGGGCCATCGTAGGGCTTTACGATTTTAACCATACGCCGGCCGATGAGTTCTGGCTCAAGACCATGGGCAAAGTCGCCGCAGCAAGCCATGCCCCCTTTATTGGTGCTGTTTCCCCGAATTTTTTCGGATGCAGCAGCATTGATGAACTCGCCGGGATCAAAGATCTTGAAGGCTTGATGAACCACCCCAAATACGGGTCTTGGAATACGTTGCGCGATTCCGAAGAGGCGGCCTATATCGGTCTGACGCTGCCCCAATATATCCTTAGACTGCCCTATCATCCCGAAACCAATCCGTGTAAAAAGCTGAATTTTACCGAGCATGTGAATGGCGGTGACAACAAGGAATATCTGTGGGGCAGTGCGGCTATCCCATTGGCCAAAAATATGATCCGTTCCTTTGAGCAAAGCGGCTGGTGCCAGCATCTGCGTGGCCCCAAGGGCGGGGGACTGGTCAGTGGGCTGCCGGTTCACACCTTTAACATTCGCGGTGAAGAAGAGATTAAAGTTCCCGTTGAAATGGCCATTCCCGACTACCGTGAGCTTGAGTTTGCCAACGCCGGGTTTATGCCGATGGTCTATCGCAAAGGATCTGCAGACGCGTGTTTTTTCAGCTGCCAGTCCATCAAGAAGCCCAAAGCCTTCAAAGATCCAAAAGACAGCGAAAATTCGCAATTGGTTACCAATTTATCCTATACCTTTTCCATTACCCGGCTGGCACATTACGTCAAATGTATCATGCGGGACAATATCGGTTCCACGGCGGATGCCAATTACATCCAAAGAGCGCTTAAAACCTGGATCTTCAAATATGTTACAACGGTGGTGAATCCGGATGACCTGACCTTGCGCCACTATCCGTTCAAGGCGGCCAATGTCGAGGTGGCTGAAAGAGAAGGAATGATCGGATGGTATGACTGCAGCGTCAGTGTACTGCCGCATATCCAATTTGAAGGCATGGATGTGGAGCTGCGGCTGGATGCCCGTCTATAGAAGCTGGTAATGAGCAAATTGTCTAAAAAAAGGAGAAATAATCATGGCCGAACTTAGCTATTCATGTGATGTTGCCCAAGGGTTCCAATTTCAAAAAGATGTCCAATCCGATGTGGGGTACTTAAATTCTTTGTCCATCAGCGGCGAGGATTTGGAACAGGATCTTACCGTTCAGGACCCTGAAGATATAGAAGGTGAAGGCAAACTCGAGGTCGCCGGTGTCATTGAAAGCATTTATTGGGCCGGCGGCTATACCGATCCCATTCAAATCAACTGCAATGTCTCCAACACCAATAAGGTGCTGCTACAGACATTGACTCACAAAACACTGAGCAATACCGACGTCACAATGGAGTTCACCATTTACGATTACGACCCGGATGAAAAGATCTATTACAAATGCATGCACACCGACGGCCAGGAGCTGTCAGGGTTGGTTGAAAAAAGCGGAGGCGAACTCGCTATCAGTATTGATACGGAACAAAACATGGAGGTCGTGTCCCCCAAAAACCACAGCATGAATATCGGCGTGATGCCGGGTGAGACGGCCCAGGAGATTCATGTCGCAATCTCGGTAAGCGCAAATTTTGTGAAACAATACGGTATGGAAGTGGGTTAGGGCTGCCGTGACTGTTTTGTGGGGGGCATAGGATACATCGCCGCTTACACCCTCCCCCTTGACGGGGGAGGGCCGGGGTGGGGGTGAATGACATCAGGCAATGATACCCCTGCCCCAGCTCCTCCCCACCAGGGGAGCGGCGTTTTCGTTCAGGCACGAACCAAAAGTAAAGAAGGTGAAAACCATATGGCCGGTAAACTCGCTCGTGTTCGTTGGGAAATGGGTCAGTCGCTGCTTCCGGATCATTTTATTGGCCAGGAAGAATCCCTGGAGACAAATATCGTATTGCGGCACCGCATATACGGTCTTCCCGATTACGGCGTCGCCGGCCTGCAATGGAGTACGACCCTTCTCACGGAAGGGGTTTTCTCCATCAAGGCGGCCACCGTTGTCATGCCTTCGGGACTCTTGCTGGATGTTCCGGGAAATGCACAGCTTTCTCCGTTTAATCTCAATGTTCCCGGATCCGTCAATGTGCAGGTATACCTGCATGTGGTCCAGGAAAAGGCTGCCAGTCAAAAGATGCCGGCAAGTCAGAGCGCCGGCGGCGTGGACAAGGTCATTCACCAGATCGTTTTATCTTCCGAGCCCAGCTGTACGGATGCTTTGGAGACTTTGAAAATAGCCGAATTCGAGAAATCCCCGGAGGGGAAATGGATGCTTTCCGGCGCCTTTCTGCCACCACTGCTGCAAATCGGAGAATCTCCGTTTCTTGAAGCCGAACTCAAGGAACTGAACCAGAGTCTGGATCTTTTTCACTATCAATTGACCCAGGAAATTACGGCTTCTTATTTAAGCGGCGACAGCCTGACCAGCGCCAAACAGTGCCTTAAAGGTGTTTACCGGATGCAAAGATTTCTGGCAAATCTGGCCCATCAAATTCATTGTCATCCCTATTTTGTCTATGAAGCGCTTAAAGAGTTTTATACGGATGTATGCTTTTTCAAAAACACCACTCCCGAACATTTAAGTGCCCCATACGACTGCAATCAACTGGGCAACTGTTTTGCACAAATCCTGGAACCCTTGATGAACCTGCTGCAACTGGCGCAATCGGCACCGCCTTACTTTCCTTTTGAGTTGCAGGACAATGTGTACCGGGCGAAATTGCCGCGTCATGCCAGGGAAGCCAAAGAAATTTACTTTCTGGTCCAGAAGGATCATGTGGGCGCTCAGGTACCCATCCATCAGTGTAAGCTGGCCTGCCTGGACCGCCTGCCGCTGGTGCACAAATTGTCCTTGCAAGGGGTCGTGTTAAAAAAAATAGACCGACCGCCGTTTCAGCATGATTTCGGACCGGAAGTCGATTTCTACCTGATCGGCCAGTGCGAGGAGTTGAACCATGTCCTGCGTGATCTCACCATGGGCTTTTATCAGAACCAGCAGTTGGAGAAAATGAAATATTACCTCTATTGGCGATTTGACTAGCGGTTGATCAGGAAATAAGCTTATGCCCTTAATGGATAAATTTACTCGCCCGCAACACGCTGGGGAGAAGCGTACGGAGATTAACAGCATACTGGATAATTTGAATAACCTGCTCAACACCAGACAGGGTTTCGGATCGTTTTTAAAAGATTTCGGTGTGCGCGACATGAATGAATATACCTCCCGGGATCATCTGTCGCAGGCGGTGCAGGATGAGGTGAAACTATTGATTGAGACGTATGAACCTCGTGTGAAATTGACCAATGTCGCTACGGAAGACAATGCGGATCCGTTTACCTTGTCATTTAAAATCGACTGTGTTTTGAAAGATGATCCGCGGTCGCTGCGGCTGGTATTTGATTCCATCTATAATAATTTTCACTGGGATCGATCGAAAACAGTGTAGTCTCGTTTTGATTCTGTGGATATTGAAAAGGCGGAAAGTGTGTTTGAAGACGCTCTGGAGCTTGGCTTAGAAATTCAGCCGCAAAGCGGCGATGCAATTGCGATTCCGACCGGTGACATCAAAGATTTTGAACTCTCGCTGCGCTCATACGGGTTCACCTGTCGGATTCGCTTCTGGGTTACCAATGAAAAGAGAGCCGATGAGTTGTTCGGTATATTTGTGAAAAATGATCTGCTCGAAGCTCAATTCGAGATTCAATCCCGCTTCAAACCGGATAAACCTCCCCAGCCCCTACGGGTGCGCGGCATTGTCACCGAAAAGAAGATTCTGACCGAACAGGTTACTCAGGTGGTGAAGATAAAGAAACAGCCGGTGCTTTATAGAGAGTATGTCATCGATTTCGCCGATCCGGCCCAGGTGTTATGGCGCCAGCATTTTCCCAGCGACCTGCTGGTGGACCAGAGCATGAAGCACCTGATCGAGACCCATAAAAGCAAATATGTTTCCGTGGCTTACAATTGGGATCTGCTTGAGAAAGAACACGCCATTATCGCGCTGCCACTGGGAAAAGAGACCAACCGGGCCAGCTTTTACGACTTTATATTCTGGTATGTCAAAAGATACAATGGCCTCTTTCAGTATGACGCCTATAAAAACGAATACACCTTTTCAAAATCCAAAGATACATCTGCCAAGGCACAGCGTTTAAGCAAACTGGATGTGGCCGACATTCGGATCGACTTTCCGGAAACCATCCGTCATAACGTCAATATTTGCAACGCTGCGGCCGAAAATTCCAAAATAGAGCTGCTTGAGCAGGAACAAGCCGAAAAACCGGTCAGCCAGGACTTGCTGGACATTGATGCAACCGACGCACTGTTCAATGACCGCTGCACGCTGGAGAAAAACAGGCTTGTGGTTCGCGATCATGAACTCCGGATCTACTTCAACCGTCTCCCGCACATCACCTGCCACCCGGAAAAGCTGGTGGAGATCAAAGGCGGTCAATGGAGTAAAAAAATATTGCCGTACGATAAGATCTATCGCATCCGTGATATCTCCATACGCGCCCAGGCGGTTGACCAGGAAATTACCGCCGAACAACACATGCCGCATGCGCCCTTTCAAATTGAGATGCAATCATGCCTGGAGACCAAGGCGGAACGTTGGGTGCCCACGCCTACCTTTCAGCCGGTTGACTATCCACTTATGGTGGAAGGCAAGATACTCAGCGAGGTGGAACAAGAGGATGCGCTGACGTATCAACTTTATAAAGATACATATTCCGCTGATGTTTATCGTGTCAAGGTGCCGCTCTGGCAGGACCGGCAGATTATCGTGCCCTTTGAGCCCACCTATTTTAGCGGACATTTTTATTTTCCGGCTTACAAGGACGCACGGGTGCTGATCGCACTGAACTGCCATAGTGCCGAGATCGTCAAATTCCTTGACTGGCGTCAAGGTGCCCGCCTGCCGGCCGATACCCAGGGCAATCGGATTGTGGTGGGCAAAACTGATCAAAGCAACACCGTCATTTCCCATGTTTACAAAGACGCCAAACCGATGCTCACCATTAAGCGAACATCGGACAAGGATACACAGGAAATCACCGTTACGGAAGGAACCATGATTCTGGAAACCAGGGAAGAAGAATAATAATTAAGGAAAGCCCGCGCTGTCATGACAATGAAAATGATTAAACGATGTATGATCCCAACTGTGTGTCTGCTGTGGCTCTTGACCACCGCTGCGGCCTATGCCCAGCATTATCCCAACTATATGGGCGGTCACCTGATTTATGCGCTGCCGGAAATGGATCACGCTGCTTTCCAAGACCATATTTCGGGGTCACCGGCGGTTGATTTTTCAAATGTCTTCGGCTTTCAATTGCGCGGTGGCATGGAATTGAATGAATACCTTTTTTTGGATGGATTAATCGATTATCTCCCCTTTGATAACAGCAACGCAGGTCGCGAAGACAGTTTGACGGTTATCAATGCCGGTGTGAATCTAAAGGCTGTTTTGTTTTTTCTCGGTCCTGTGGAGCCTTACCTGGTCGGCGGTCTGGGAATTATGTATGCCATGCACACGGCTTCCTTCGAGGAGACCGAAGTTGAAGAAAACAACGTGGGCTTCTCCGGCAGGCTGGGATTGGGGATCGAGGCGGTCGTCACTCCCGAGATTGCCATCGCGCTGGAGGGTGCCTACACGCTGGGTATGGGTGACACCGACGCGGTGAGCTACTTGGGTATTATGTTGGGCGTGAACTATCGATTTTAGGAGCAGGAAAGCGTTATGGGCACACTCGTTTGCCGCATTGAATTAAACAAGCAGGAAGGGATCACGCTGACCGTTGAAAACAAGGACGGCAAGATCACCCAAACGGCTGTACTGGGCGCCGATACCATAACAATTACGAGTAAAGGCGACAAGGAGACCAGCACCATTGTCCAGACACCAGACAGCGTCACCATCAACTGCAAGCATTTTCTATTGGATTCGGAAACCATTACCTGCAAGTCCTCCAAGGATACGCTGCACGACAGTTCCGGAAAGTATGATGTGCAAAGCCAACAGAATATGACCCTGGCATCCAAGGCCAAACTGAGTGGGAAGGCAGATGGTGCTGTTGATATATCCGGCCTGAAGATCGCCGCCGCCGCTAAGAACAAAGCAGAATTATCCGGCGCCAGCGTAAATATAAGCGGCACCTCAAAAACAGATGTCAGCGGTGGGCAACTGGCATTGTCCGGTCAAATAAAATCGGAATTGAAAGGCGCCATCGTCAAAGTTCAATCCGATGGTTTGTTGAATGTGGAAGGCCAGATGACCACCATCAAAGGAAAAAAATTAAATGCCGAAGGATTGCTTACCAATATTGGTTAGGCAACCGGGAATCGGCGGGGTGTAAACGCAACGATGCGATATGATGACGAACTATACCAAGTTTTCCTGGAACAGATGCAGGATCTGGAGAACTTTCGAATGGCCTATGAGTCGACGCATCCCTTTGCCGGTCTGGACCGGGATGATCCCGACGTTAAGCGCCTGATTGAAGCCATGGGCTTTTTTTCCGCACGCACCCATCGCGCGGGCATGCGCAATATCATCACTTCTCACATGAGAGTTTTCCAACAGCTTTTTTCCTATATATTGTCGCCCCTGCCGTCCATGGGCGTGATGAAAGCCTCACCCACCGGGCAGCTTGTGGAGAGCGTTATTCTGCCCAAGGGATCGGAAATCGCGGTGCGCACCCTTGGCGGCGGCGGTGCCGTTTTCAGCACCCTTCGCGACCTGCGCATCCTGCCCATCACCATGACGGACGCGCATATGACGCGTGAGCCGGGACGCGGTCCCAAGATTGTATTCAAATTTGCCGCATCTTACCCCCGCAACGATGAGATCGGAATGCTCCGGCTTTACATCAACCACTTAAACAATTATCCATCCACCGCCGGCGTTCTGTATTCCCTTGAAAAGCATATCACCAACGTATCTGTTGCTTTTGGAAAAAATGAAAAAACCCAAGCAGACGCCGAACCCTGCGATATCAGTTTCGGTGACCTTGCCCAGGATGATCCATCGGACTGGCTTCATCCCATCCAAAATGAACGGCTCTTTTTTCATTATCCGCAGCAGGAAATGTATATCAATATAGACGTACCCAAACCACCGAGAAATTGGGAACATTTTTCCATCTATCTGGATCTGTCCGACCAATGGCCGCAGAACCTGATCTTATCCAGGGATGTCTTTCATCTGTTCACGACGCCCATCGTCAACTTAACCCAATCCATGGCCCAACCCATATACTGCCAGGGTATGAAGGAGCGCCATCTCATTGTTCACCCGAATCTTGAGAGTAAATTTGAAGTGCATTCCCTGCGGGGCGTTTATCAGTTAGACGAGGATGGGCTGGTGCCGGTACGATCGGGTATACTTTCAGGTGGCAACGGCTCCTATGATATCGATCAAGCCAAAGATAAATCCGGTCGGCATCTGCACTGGTTAAACCTGGATTATCCGGACGCCGTGGAAACGCCGCGCACCATTACAGCAGACGCCTATTGGCTGCAACCGGCATTTTCCGAAAAGATACAACAGAAAATGCAGCTGGCACCGTATCATCATAACATTGCCGGGGTGAATTGGGATGTTGTCGGCAGTCTGGTCCCTCATGCCGAAAATCAATACGGCACCAATCTGGACAATTATTTGCTGCTGCTCTCCTTGAATAACCGGTCTGTTCTGTCGATGGAAGATTTTATGTGTCTGATGAATGCCATGGGGAGCATTGCAACGGAGCCCTTTAAGGAGATATGCGACCTGATTACCGATGTGCGTGTGGAGAGGGGGCCGGGGCGGCAATCCGAAACAGCGGCACCTTATCATCTCATTTATTTTATCTGTTTTCAGAATATGAATGCCGGCGCAGTGCCGTTGGCAGATACGTTTATGCGTCATTTGGAAAAAATATTGGATGCCTGGATTTCCGAAGCCAGCATCGAGGTCCGGTTGGAGGTTATAAAGGAACGTCATGAAAAATGAACAGTGGTCCGCGATCCACGAAATATTTCACAACATGCAGCAATTATGTGAAGGTCTGAAAAAAAGAGCGGTGGCAGGTGAACCTGATGGTGACGATGCCGGCTCCCACAACGATTTCACCGAAGAAATTGTGCGGGTGCGAAAAGAAGCCAGAACCCAACTCGACCATTTGCGGGTCAGCCTGTCGGGGTTATTAACGGAAAGAGAATGCTACCTGGCGCTGTTTCCCATCGTCATTCATTTTGACGAAATGGTGCAATCCGACCATCTGTCCAGTAATCAGGACTGGCCGCTTCTGCAAAAAGAGCTCTATCAAATTGACGACGGTGGTGACCTGTTTTTTGAAACCCTGGACGACCTGTTGCTCAAACCGGATACCTTGCCGATCATATATGAAGTCTATTACCTGTGCCTGCATAATGGATTTCAAGGAAGGTATATCGGCGATACCATCAAAATCCGGGAATATTTGAAAAAGCTGGAGAGTAAAATCGTGGTCTCTTCCTCTCCGGAAGCGGTACTGGTGCCTGAAGAATCAATGGTTATCAAATCTTTTCCGTCACCGGCATGGTATTACGGCATCGCAGGGCTTATTCTTTTGGTCGGCTATTTTTTATTGTCGTTTATTACGGGGCATTATGTCAAACCGATTTGATCAAATTTTTTCGTTGGAACGGTTACGTCAGCATTGGCAGACAAACGCATCCAAGGTTTCCGAACCGGCGTCCACAGACGCCACGGTAAGGCTTCCGGAACACATCGGTGCGGAATTGAACCGCCTGGGGACAATCATTGATCAACGTTTTCCCGAAAAAGAGAGAGCGGGGCTCGGCATCCTGTTGGCTGAATTGTCGCGCCTGTTGACCGCCCGATGCCAAATGGCCGCTGACCATGATGCGGTTGGGGATGATGGCAATCCCGATGCAGCCATCATGGAGATATTGAACCAGATGGAGGACCTTGCAGAGGCCTTGTTACTAGATGCTTAAACAGGCAGATATTGAGGCTTTAAAGAAGAAAATTGTACAGAAATGCCGTGCATTTGATTTTTTAGCCCTATTTCAAATATTGGCCCACATGGGATACCGATTCGATGATATCTTTTTTAAAAGCCATATCGGAACGGAATCGCAAACCAATCTGATTCAGGCGGTAGAATTTCAGGATGGCATTGGCCGACACGTCATCGTCAGCTTAAATCTCGGGCTGTTAAGCGCCCAGGGTTTGCTGCCAAGCTATTTCTTTAAGAAAATGGAGACCGATGCCATTGACGAAAAAGCCTTCTGTGCCTTCATCGGCTATTTCGATCACTTTTTGATTCGCGGCTATCTCTTAAATCTGTACCCTGAGATCAACAAGAGAGCCATTCCGGACTGGGAGCAGACCAAGCGCCGTTATCTTTCAATGATGGATTTGAAATCCGATAAAACCCTCTATTTTATTTTTCGGCACACCTTTCCCGAGCTTGGCATTCAGGTTCAGAAACGTACATTTAAGCGTCATGTGGAAACCACCCACCCCATTATCGGCGAGAGCCGGCTGGGCGATAATGCCGTGTTCGGCAGCGTGGCGCAAGTGCCGGCCTACGGCAAACAGGTTGTCTTATACAGCGATGGAGAAGTCACCGGTTCCGGACTCCCGTGGCCCAATGAAATAAAGGCGCGGCTGGCGGATCTTATTTTTCCCCGTCTGCGGCCGGTGAGCATCGATCTGGAAATCGTACTGGTGATTCGCTCCCAAAAAGGATGGGCCAAACTGGATGCCAAGAGCTATCTTGGCTTTGATAAAATACAAGGGGGCAAATCCAATTATCGCAAAATTCGGATTTTTAGAGGAGAAGTGGTATAAGGCTATGACCGAAAGGATTTTCCAATGAACATCGATTTGCTGCTGGGTACCCTGGACGTTGCGGATGAACCGGGAATCGACACCTTTGATCCGCGTTTAACCGATATTGCCTCTTTGATCGAAAAGGGAGAATACAACAGGGCCGCCACTGAAGCGGAAACCATCATCGCTGACGGCATCTATGATATCCGCGTCATCGGATATTTTCTCTATGGTGTTTTTCTTGAACAAGGTGTCGTCGGTCTTGCCAATCTATTTTACTGCCTTGTGGGCCTTTTTCAAGATAACTGGGAAGCTGTCGGACCGGTCCGCAAACGTGAGAAACATGTCCAAACGAGCCTGAATTGGCTCATTAAAATGCTTGATCGCAAACTCAATTATGAGGAATCGAAAAAAAGCGATGTATGGGATTTATGGCTGGAAACGTCATCGAGCGATGATCTTGAACAGGCATTGAACCAATGGGATGCCTTGCGCCAGGCTATTGCTGAGCGGTTGGCCGAAGAGGCCGGTGTTGTAATGGACGGTCTGATGAAAATCCAGAATTGGCTCCGCTCTTTTCAGCAACTTGTTTATACCGAACCCGAACCCGTCGATGACGACGAGGAGTTTGCGCAAGAAGAAGATGATGAAGCCCAGTACGATGCGCCGGATGACAGTCCGGCAGTTGCAGAGCCGGGCAAACCTGACGATAGTGCCGTCACCACGCCTGACGCCGTTATGGTGGAAGGTTCCCATCATCTGAAAATTCTATTGAAGAAGCTGGCCGCCTTTGAATCGTTGGTAGCGGCCCGGCAGTTCGAGAAATCGGCCATTGTCGCCGACGATCTGAACACCATCATGGCGAACTTTGATCCCAAACGTTATTTTCCGAAGCTTTTTTCCAAGTACACATTGCTGCGGGCCCTGCATATCGGAGATATCACGCCTTATGACCAATCCAAGGTTACGGTGGAGTGGCAGGCACTGCAGCAGCTGTATGAAGTGGACCTGGAGCATTTTATCGCCATGGATGCCGATATCGCCTTTGTAACGCCCCCATCCGGCCAACAGCTGCAAGAGGGGGGAGACTCCCCGGAAGAAGAAACTGACGACTATTACGATTAGGGAGCGCAATAGATGATGCAATGCAAACAATGCCAAAAAACCATTGACGGCGATGCATACCAGATGGTGGCCGACTGGGTGTTTTGCACGGTGTGTTTTCAACAGCTGTTGGACAAACCGCAAGAGCGCCATACAAGTTCAGCCCCCGATACCAAACCTGACACATCCGACGAGGAAATCACCAAGCCAGCAGACGCTGCAAACCGCTGTCGGATTTGCGACGGCACTGTTTCCGAGGCGCAGAAGGTCAAACTGGGCATCTGGACCTTTTGCGCCGGCTGTTACGCCGAACTGGCCCGCAGGCGCGATCCGGAACCTTCGGAAGAGCTGCCGGATGAAAAGGAAAAAGCGGCACAGGACCAGGCGACCGCTGAAAAAGCGGCCGAACAGGAGAGGATCTATCTGGAGAGCCGAAAGATCGTCAGTTGCCACGCATGCGGCCGGCAGATTCATGCCGGAGGCAGTAAACTGGCGGAAGGCGAACCCTATTGTCCGGACTGTTTTTACGGCCTCGGCCTGGACGAAGACAATGTATAGTGTCCGTAAGTACTAGAGGCCGGAATAATAAGCATCGTGGAGGGAAGCATGCAAACCGATTTCCATTTTTACATGACCTACATGGCAGCCAGGGCCGGCGGATAAAGAGCCGACGCAGTTCGCCTCGGCGCTTATGCTCATCTTGTCGACGCTGGTTACGGCGAGTATGCAGCATCTAGCAATTTTGACGAATGGGATCCTTCAATACACATCAAGGCCAAAAAAGTACCACGGACAGGATGGAAAATATTCAATAAAACCCATTTTAAGAAAGAGAGCGGACGAGACCCTAAAAGGGTCTTTCCATGGGTGGCTTTTCACTTTTTGCCCAGCGGATGCACTGGAGAACCCGATCAGTATTCATTTGATCATGATGGGCACAAAGAATCGTTAAATCGTGCTGATCACAAGTGGTATCAAAAGAGAAGGAACTTGGGTCACAAGTCGCTGAACAGCAAGGCGGTAAAAAGAAGGTTGAAAAATTTCGAAAGTGCAAAAAAAACCAAGTGGGGATTGAAAAACAGCTTGATTTGCCGGCCTGAAAGCCAAACAAGTATTAAAATGATCGATGACCTCGATAAATTGTTCAAGATATATTCCAAGTGTAAAGATCCCCATCTTGAAATGGTAAAAGCCATTAAGACAAAACTGATAAATCCCGGCGATTTTATCAAAACCCTGGATAAATTTTGTAATAATCCAATAATCAAAAATGATGGCGGGATGGACTGGCGGAAATTTTTAATAGGGCTGGCCGGCGCCAGAATGCATATCCTTGCAGACACCTATGCACATCAGGGATTTGCAGGTTGCAGAACAGCGGCAGTCAATGATATCGATCCGGATAGCTTTTATTATACGCAAGAAGG
>CAJIBC010000192.1_pt1 | contig 21102 bp, 16 predicted proteins | sample 9199231 | NCBI WGS metagenome assembly CAJIBC01 (sample SAMEA7708282, study PRJEB35096) | sediment metagenome | biome: marine neritic benthic zone biome [ENVO:01000025]; feature: sediment [ENVO:00002007]; material: shallow marine sediment [ENVO:03000034] sea grass bed [ENVO_01000059] ...
CCGGGCGGCGGTTATTCAACTCAAACCATAAGCCGTCCATGGGCCAATCTTCATCCCGGGTATCCTTGGTCAATTTGATCCAGTTGTCGGGAACGCCCATGGCAAAACGGTAGTCAAATCCCAGGCCACCATCCTCTTGGGCCCTGGCCAGGGCCGGCATGCCGCTGACATCTTCGGCAATGGTGACGGCATCCGGCCGCAGGTGATGGATGACCTGGTTGGCCAGCGCCAGATAGGTCAGGGCCGCTTCATCCACGCTTTCGTCAAAGTAGTCTTCGTAGCAGGTAAAGGCCTTGTCCATGCCATGGTGGAAGTAAAGCATGGAGGTGACGCCGTCCAAGCGGAAGCCGTCCACCTTGAATTCATCCAGCCAGTAGCGGCAGTTGGAGAGCAGAAAGTGAAGCACCTGGGGTTTGGCGTAGTCGAACAGGCGCGAATCCCATAGTTCATGCCGCCCCCTGGGCCCGGCGTGAAAGTATTGGTAAGGGGTGCCGTCGAATTTTCCCAATCCTTCGACTTCATTGTTGACGGCGTGGGAGTGGACCAGATCCATCAATACGGTCAAGCCCATGCCATGGGCGGCGTCGATGAGCGCCTTGAGGTCTTCGGGCGGGCCGAACCGCGATGAAGCGGCAAAAAAGCTGGAGACGTGATAGCCGAAAGAGCCGTAGTAGGGGTGCTCGGGGATACCCATGATTTGCAGGGTGTTGTATCCGGAGGCGTTGATGCGCGGCAGCACACGGTCCGTAAATTCTGCGTACGTCCCCACCCGGCCCTCTTCCTGGGCCATTCCAACGTGGATTTCGTAGATCAGCGGCGGTGCGTCGGGCACCTTGAAGTGAGGGTGCTGCCATACATAGGGGGATTCGGGTTGCCACACTTGCGCATTGAAGATATGGGTGTGGGGATCTTGAACCACGCGGCGCGCCCATGCCGGAATGCGGTCTCCGCTGCCACCGGGCCAGTGGATGCGCAAGCGATAGAGCTCGCCGTGGTTCAATCGCTCATCCGGTAATTCCAGCTCCCAAACGCCGTTCTGGTTTACCTGCCTACAAAGATGCTCTGGACGCTCTTGCCATTCGCTGAACTCTCCGATCAGAAAGACGGCGGTTGCATTTGGCGCCCACTCCCTCAATACCCACCGGCCCTTCTGGAAATGGAGGCCGAAATACTCATGGCCCGAGGCAAAATCGGCCAATGTCGTATGGTGCTGTGCAAGTTCTCGGGCCTTTTTTTCGATCAGCATCAACCGCCGGCGTAAAACAGATCCATAGGGTTCGAGATAGGGGTCATCGCCCAGCAAGCGCTCCAGGCGGAGCTGTTGGAGGTCTGATGTCATAGTAGAACTTTCGGGGTGTAATGTAACTTAAATTAGTGGCATAGCGCTTTAATGGACCAACGGTCGCTCTAACATTTTTTCGTACAGATCGATATATTCACGTGCATTGACGTCATGGTTGAATGTCTCATTGGCCTGGCGCATGATACGACGAATATGCTGTTCTTTCTTTTTATCCGGCAGTTTGTAGAAATCCATGGCCTGGTCCATGGCCCACATCAATCCAGCCGAGTCATGGGTTTTAAATAGAAATCCGCTCCCTTTGGGGTTTTTACCGTTGAGGTGGACGATGGTATCGTGCAGGCCGCCGGTATCGTGCGCCACAGGCAACACGCCATAGCGCTGGCAAATCATCTGGGGAAGGCCGCAGGGTTCGAAGCGTGACGGCATGAGCACAAAATCAGCCGCACCGTAAGAGATGTGTTCCAACCGCTGCGAAAAATCGCAAACCGCCACGCGTTTGTGAAAATGGTGGTGGTTGACGATGTTGTGAAATACATACTGATAGTCGCCATTGGCCACAAACACCACCTGCAGGTTGTGATGCCAGTATTTGGAGATCACCGGGTACAAGATATCCGCCAACAGCTGGCACCCTTTTTGAATCGGATCCAGCCGGGAGGGCCAGAAGAAAATAGGGGCGCTTTCGTCTTCCATAAGGCCCAGCATTTTTTGAAGGGCCAGTTTGTTTTTCTTCTTGGCCGGGCCGGGATTACCGGCATTGTATTGAAATGGAAGGTATTCATCCCCTTGGGGATTGAATCCGGGGTCGGGCGCATTGAGAATGCCTGTGGCACACCCGGCGGCCGTTTTATTGGCCAGTTCTTGCCGGAGATGATGTTCAATAAAGCTGTGGCGGCCCCGGACGATTTCGTCCAAAAAATACTTGCTGACAGTATTCACAAAGTGGGCGGCAAATACGCCGCTGACCAGAAAGTCCACCGGAATATTTTCCCAGGCCGTTTCGTAGTCTCCCGCAAATTGGGTGTAGTAAAGATGATCCCAGAACGTGGCGGCGTCGATGCCGCGGTCTTCGATATTGGCCAGGGAGGTTTTGACCGTATGGATATTATGAATGGTAAACAGGCACGGTATCCCGGCTTGTCTTGCCATGGCCGGTATCAGCCCCGTCATCCAGTCGTTGCAATGAATCAGGTCGGGCTGAACCCGTGGAATAATGTTGTTAATGACTTCACGCTGAAAGGCCAGCGCAATGCGGGTATTTTCACCGCCGTAACTGGAATAGACCCGGTTGAGGTAGAAAAAGGCGCGGTCTTCGGCCAAATGGATACGGTCGTCGGGCATGACCTGGCGCAGTGTACGCTGCTCTTTTCTAAGAAGGGGTGAAAGCCGGTCTTTAAAGATGGCCCGGTAGTCCGGCAAAGCCACATGGACGTCGGCGCCTTGATGAAAGAGGGCGCTGATCAAGGCAGCTGATACATCGGCCAAACCGCCGGCTTTGGCGGTGAGGAAATTGGCCAAATTGCCCATGCGGTCCGGCAGATAGGTCACCTCCGGGGTGACCACCAATACCCTGGGATTTTTTTGTTGGGATGCCATCTGAGGGCCACCTTTTTTATGCAACTACGGGGTCTGCCGCTCCCGCAGTTCAGAGTTCCCAGGGCTTTGAGCCCATGTGAGCAGGCCCGGCGTATACCGGATCCAGTCGTCGGCCCGGGCACCGACTCTCGCCGTAAACCCATACCTGCCGGAATCTTCACAGGTAACGGTGCAGTAGTATAAAAAGTCACCGCCGCCGCGGTCTTCGGCGATCTCCATGGTCTGTGTGCGCCCTTCAGCCAATTGTCCAAGGGATTGCAGAGGTCCGCAGTATAATTGAACATCCACCATCTCGGGAAGGACGGTGCCCAGGTGTACATGCACGGTCACGCGAAAGGTGTCTCCCACTTGAAAGGGGCCTTCCAAATCCCGCTGGGGCAGATCTACCCTGATCTCCTTCCAGGATTTTTTGAGATCAGCGTGCAGAACGCTCAATCGTCTGGCCTCTTTGGCATTGTCGGCCAGCAATTCTTCCCGGCGGCGTATGGCCGGGGTGTAAAAGCGATCTTGGTATTCCCGGACCATTCGATGGCTGCAAAACTCCGCCATGGCCATTTTCATGGAAGCCTTCATTTTTGTGATCCATTGCAACGGCATACCGTCTGTTCCCCGGTCATAAAAAGCAGGGATGACATCTTCTTCCAACAAATTGTAAAGGGCCTGGCTTTCCACGCCATCCTGATATCCTGTATCGTCATATTCCCGGCCGTCTCCGATGCGCCAACCTCTCTGGGCGGTGTATCCTTCACACCACCAGCCGTCCAGCACGCTCAGGTTCAAAACCCCGTTGATGGCGGCCTTCATCCCCGAGGTGCCGCAGGCTTCAAGGGGGCGGCGGGGGGTGTTGAGCCACACATCCACACCCTGGACCAGATGCCGGGCAATATGCATGCTGTAGCCTTCCAGGAAGACGATTTGGTTGCGTATGTTGTGCTGCCGGGCAAACTGAATGATGCTTTGGATCAACTCTTTGCCGTCATTGTCGGCCGGGTGCGCTTTACCGGCGAAGATGACCTGCACCGGCCGGTCTTCATTGGTCAACAGGGCGATTAAGCGATCCGGGTCTCTCAGCAGTAGATCGGCGCGTTTATAGGTCGCAAAGCGCCGGGCAAAACCGAGGGTCAAAATTTTCGGATTCAAAGCACTCTCCGCCGCCCGCATCACTTTGGAAGGGGCATTGCGGCGTCCGTATTGGTGAACCATTAGCTGGCGAGCTTTGCTGACCAGGCGGGTACGAATCATTTCGTGGGCCTGCCACAACTCTTCGTCATAGATCTCATCGATGCGGTCCACATTCTCAGGCCTGCGGCTGGTGAAATACCATTGGGGGCCCAGATAGCGTTCAAAAAGCGATTCGATTTCCGGGGCCAGAAAACTGGAGATATGGACACCGTTGGTGACATGGGTGATCGGTATATCCTCGTCATCTCGCTGGGGCCACACGTGGGACCACATGCGTCTGGCCACTTGACCGTGCAGCCGGCTGACGCCATTGCAATACTGCGACAGGTGCAATCCCAGGATAAACATTGAGAAAGGCCCATGGGGGTCTTTACCATCGGCTTGTCCCCAGGCCAGCAGTTTGTCGATTGGCAGCCCGAGTTTCGTGGCCACTGGCTCAAGATAGGGGCGCACCGTATCCACAGGGAATTCGTCATGGCCGGCAGCCACCGGTGTGTGGGTGGTAAAAACAGATGTGCGCACCACCACTTGCATGGCGGTGGCGAGGTCCAGGTCGTAGCTCTCCATCATTTGGGTCAGCCGTTCGATATTGGCAAAGGCGCTATGCCCTTCGTTCATATGGCAAACCATGGGGGTGATACCCATGGCTTTTAGTGCACGCATTCCGCCGATGCCCAGCAACATCTCCTGGGCCAGGCGGACGCCGGGCTCCGCGTTGTAAAGGCGCGACGTGATCTCTCTGACGGCCGGCGGGTTTTCGGCCAGGTTGGTATCCAACAGCAGCAGGGTGATGCGGCCGATCATGATCTTCCAGACATCGGCTTGAATGTTTCCATCCGGGCTGGATAGGGAGATCCGCAGATCGCTTTGGTCGCTGTTTTTGACACGGACCATGGGAAGCGTAAAGATATTGGTTTCGGGGAAAGACTCCTGCTGCCATCCATCTTGATCCAGATATTGCTGGAAGTATCCCTGGCGATATAACAGCCCCACTGCTGTCAGGGGTAACCCCAGATGCGAGGCTGACTTTAGGTGATCACCGGCCAGAATTCCAAGGCCTCCGGCAAATATGGGAAGACTTTCATGGATGCCGAACTCCATGGAAAAGTAGCAAATCTGATGTTTACCGTCATTGCTGATACCTTCCTCGTCGGCACTCGACAAAACACGTTCCTTGAACTTTGATTTGACCCGTTCCAGATGGGCCAGGTAGCTGTCGTCCCCGGATATTTTTTGCAAGCGCTTTTGGGGGACCTTGGTGGCGAAGACGATGGGATTGCGCCCGGACTCTTCCCAAAGGCGTGGATCGATGCGCCTGAATAGCTCAATGGCGTCGGATTTCCAAGCCCACCACATGTTACGGGATAGTACTCCCAAAAAACTTAGTGATTCCGGAAGTTTGGGAAATACCTGAAATGCTTGAAGGTGCTTCATGGAGTACTCCTATGGGTGGACCGGGTGTGGTTCAGGTCTCGGGGCGGCGCGATCTGTGATTCCCGATAATCAGCGGCTTCTCTATACCACCACAACTGCATTTTGCGCATTTGCATATTCACAATAGATATGCCTATCGGCTGCGTCATCGGTGACCCATTGGTCGCCGTCGATCACAAAGCGGTATTGGTATTCCCGGCCTTTGGGCAGGTTGAGACTGGCGGTAAAATCGCCGCTTTTCAATGATTTCATCGGGGTTTGGGTGGCTTCCCAGGCATTGAAATCACCGGCCAGGGCAACATTATGGGCGCCGCCGGCTCTTTGTTTTTCCAGTCTAAAAGTGACTTTGCAATACGATTTTGTTCTAAAATATCGTTTTTTGACGGTCATCTCGTCCTCCTTGCCCTGCGGCAGCTGCTTACAGTTGGTTGCTATTCTTGTTGATTATGGGATCCGTTCAAAACTGTTTGTTAGGCATTGTGGCAGGCGTGACGTGCAGTGTGACCGCGATGTGGCGTGTTGATTCCAATTTGCCCCTGGGTGCCCTGTGTATTCCCTTCAATCTTAGCCATTTTTTTGAGTTTGGCAATGGAAATTTTGCCGATCTAACTTTTAATTCACGGGTTGTCAAGCAAGATCTTTGAATTTGTTCCATACCCGCAGCAACTCACTGACGCCCCAGGCTTGGGCATCGCATCCACCCTGGGCGTGGGGGGCGTCTCCGTCTAGGATTTCAGGCACATGGCCGACGCAATCGCTGTTGATCAAACCGATGGTGCTGGAGAGCCACGCCCGGGCCGTGGCAACACTGCCGGGGCCATAGGTTTTGGCCCAGGCCTCGCAAAACGAAGGAAAGGGCCATGTCCAGGCGGTGCCGTTGTGATAGGCCGGCTTGCGCTGGGTATCCTCATCGCCGCCATAGTGGCCCCAGTAGGGGGCATTGGGATCATTCAGCAATTCACCGTTATGGTGTACGGCGATGGGTGTCTGCACCGGCCGGTCGGCCAGGCTGCGGATGGCACCGGGTACCAGAAGGGATTGGCATGCGTGTAAAACAGACTTGCAGATGGCGTTATCCGTTACCGCGCCCAAGGTAATGGCCAATAGTTGATTGGGACGCAATGCATCGTCGGCAATGGCTTCTTCTGCCCTTTGGCCGGATTCGCAATGGCGGCAGTCCGATAGATACCCCTGGCCAGGGCGCCAGAAAAGCCGCTGGATGCTGGTGCCGACCTGTTGGGCCAAATGGGTCCATTCTCTTTTTCGGTCATCGTCGATGGTCATTAAAAATTCAAGGGCGGCATACCACAACGCCTGAATTTCAATGGGATACCCTTGTCTGGGGGTGCCGGCCGGATAGTTGGTATCCATCCAGGTAAAATGGGATGGGCTGTAGATGAGCCCCGAGTCGGCGTCCATGATGACGCCGTTGGGGGTTCCGGCGATAATGGCGTCGGCAAGATCCATGAGAACTTGTTTCAAGCTGCGACCATTGCAGTCGCTGTTCAGGAATGCGCCATTGTGGGTGGCGGCCATCAGGTCGGCGCAGACCGTAAAGAGCCACAACGGTGCGTCGGACGTATCCCGGTTGCGGGCGTCTTCACCCCGGATCATGTTGGGAAGGGTGCCGCGATCCTCGAACCAGGCGAACTGCATTAAAATTGCTTTGACGACATCAAACCGACCGGCGGCCACTAAACCGCGCGCTACAATAAGGGTGTCCCGACCCCAATCCAGGAACCAGGGATAGCCGGCGATGACCGTTCGAAAGTCGCCTCTTTGCACCACATATTGGTCCAGGGCCGAAGCGAGGGCCGTTTCCAGGGAGATCTCTTCTCCGGCATGGGGTCCTCGCTCCGGAGCCGTGGCAGAGATGGACGCTGGCCCATGGACTGGGGTATCGCCGGAGAGCGCCTGGGCGGTGAGGGTGGCCGCCTCTCCGCCTCGCAAAAGGCTGGAAAAATAGCCGGGGCTGAACAGATCCGAATCGGCTTCCAATCCCCGTTGGGCCTCTTTGGGGCGGTGCACCATGTACTCCCACTGCGGTTCGGCAATGAATCGACCCGGTTCCATGCGGGCCACAAGCGTGTGGGGCGGTGAGGGGGTAAAGGTGAAGCCGTTTTGGGATGCGCTGACTGCGGCTGGCCAAAGGTGTTCTGCGCCGGCAAAGGCTTTGGTGGTGTGGTGAAAATTGCGGTCTTCGATATCGGGTCGGAGGATCAATTGAATGGGTTGGGTATCATCCAGCTCCCGTCGATGGGGACGACTGTTCAAACGTTGAACGCTCAATTCAATGGCGTTCGCCGGCCCATCCAGCATTTGTGCGGATATTTTTAGGCGGACATGTTCCCCCTGGCCGGTGGGCATCCGGTAGTCCCAGCAGACGCCATTGCGGTAATCAAACCCGAAGCGCTCCAGGCAGTCCAGATGGATCTTCTGGGAGTGGCCCTGATAGACGATCCACCCCCGGCACCTTGTCAGCATGATGCGGCGGTCCTCGGGATAATCCGGGTTCAGATTAGCGGCCAGCAGGGCATCGTAGCGGCTGTCCAACCGGCTCCAGTCGGCATGCACCCGCATCATGGCCCCGCGGCCGTTGGTCCCCAGGGCCAGCAGCGGCCTATGGAAGCACTGCCGGCGGGTGAACGTCGTCTTGACGCGCAGCTGTCGGCCTTTACCAAGGTAGAGCAATTGGCCGGCACTGTGTTGGGTCCCTTCAGGCCTATAATGGCTGAGTTCGATTTGGCGCAGTCGATTGCTCTGATTGCCGGCCGGCGGTTTGAGCAGCACAAATGGCCGGCCGTCCTTGTCCGTCAGGCTGGTTTCGATGGCCATGACCCGATTCTTATCCAAAATGCGGACCTGAAAATGGTGAACGGCGCGAACCAATAGGAAATGCTCCGGTGGCACCATCACCCGGCGCCGCAGATCCTGGGGATACGCCCACACAATGACCCGTGGCTCATCGTTTTTCTGATTGCACCGGCGGCAGAACCCTTCCGGATCAGATCCGAGATCCTCAGCCGCCTGAAGCATGTCCTGGGTGGGTCGGCCGCCATAGTACGTCAGAACCTCCCGGGCTTTGGCTTTTAACTGCTGCCGTACCACCGCAGCGGGGACCATACCCGCCGAATCGTCCGGGATTGCGATGATCTCCTTGGCATCTCCCAGGCAAAGGACCTGGCCGGGTGCCAGGGCTAAAAAATGGCGGTCCGGCGCGGTCTGAATTTCCAAGGAGCGGTTGGTGAGCAGATCCACCGATTTTTCAGGGGACCACTGTACAGCGTTGGGGGCCCAACCGGCCGTGACCGTGTTCTTCCAATCCAGATTCGCCAGGATCAACACACTCTGGCCGGTGGCGCGTTGGCGCCGCAACAGGACAATGAAATTGCCTTCGCCACGGCCGATGAGGGAGAGCTCCACATCTGCGCCAAAACAGGGATGGATTTTCAGCAAATGCGTGATCCGGGCGATTTGTGCCACCTGGTTGCTATGGGCTCCCCAGTTGAGACTGCAGGCCTCGTGCACCATGATTTTCTGGGTGGCCAGCCACTCCACGCCGTTGGCAAATGCAAAAGCGCCATTGGGTGACAGCATGGCACAAAGGGCCGTGCGCATGCGCGCATAAGCTTCGGACGTTTGGGCCAGGCGGTTGTTGTCGTGGGTTTCGGCAAAATGGACGGTAAGACCTTCTGTTTTCGATACGTCGATGGCGCCCGGAAGGTAGTGTTCTATTTGCCGGCGATCGTAATTTTGAAATAATTCGGAGTAGGCCCAATTAAAATTGGCCTGGTTCAGCAGGTCCCGGGTCACGGAGATTTTGCCCCCCAACCCTTCCAAAAAGAAGAGCGTGTCGGGAAATTGTTGGCGTACCTTGGCGATCATATACTGCCAGGCCGCAACCGGAATCATGTATCCGGCATCGCAGCGAAAGCCGTCCACCCCTCTGCCGCACCAGGTCAGCAATACATCCGCCATATAGTGCCACAACTCCTTGTGACGGTAGTCCAGATGGGTCAGATCCTCCCACACCATACCCCAGGCGCCGGGGTTTTGAATCTCGCCGGCGTCGTTGCGTGCCAGCCATTGCGGGTGGGTGGCATGCAGGCGGGCGGCCCACCCGGTATGATTGATGGCGATATCGATGAGAATCTTGCCCCGGCGCGCGTGCACGGCATCCACCAATTCCAGAAACTGCTCCAAAGGGGTGGCTTTGGGATCGAATACCGCCAGAGACGGATCCACTTCGGTGAAGCTCAGAGCGGCATATGGGCTGCCAAAGCGTCCCATGCGGCCGTAAATGGTGGGGGTGGGGTGAATGGGCAGCAGCTGCAGATAGCGGCACCCCAACCGCCCCATGATAAAATCCAGTTCGGCGATCAAATCCCGGAAGGTCCCCGAAGGAGGGATCACTGTATAGCCGGCCTGGTCCAGATCTTCAATGGTTTGTGACTGGGAAGGTGTTTGCGACACGGTGCCGTTTTTATTGGGGCCGAACTGACGCACAAAGGCGTTGTAAATGATATTGCCGCAGCAGGTATGGGCCGGTTCAACATTGATGGCGGTGTTTGAACCTTCGGGCCACAGGGGATCCTTTTGGCCTTGGGGGATGAAAAGGCATTTGGCTTCAAAATGACCCACTTCATCCAAACCGATGCAAGCCTGGAAACGGCCTGGAGCGGATTCGGTCATGGGGATGTCAAACCATTCCCGGGCCAGGCGCGGTTCATTGCGTTCCACCAGGCCGATGATCTCCTTGCGGATGGTGTCGGCGTGACCCAAGTTGGTGCGGACAAAGGCACGGCCCTCGGCGGCCGGATCGACCTTTAGACCAAAGACAATCCGATCGCCTCGAAAGAGTAAACGTCTTTGCCCGGGGCGTGGGGTTTGGGTAAGGTTGGATGCATGATTTGCCATGATGCCGTTTCTGTCATCCTGGGATTATCGTTAATGCATACTAAGGTTGATTGGCAAAACATTCAAGAGCGCGATAGCAGACAGAAAAGCCGCCGGAAAATCGGCGGCTCTTTCTTTGGTAATTCCAAATGTCAGTGGAGTCTGTTTTGGCAATACCCGGATCGATTCTAGGGTGATGCGCTCTATCTATAGATCTCACATAATTGATCAATAAAGGGTTTCAACCGCTCCCGCATGTCGGGACGGTCCATGGCAAAGGAGAGGTTGGCCATTTGAAAGCCCACTTTGGTGCCGCAATCAAACCGGGTGCCGTCGTATTGGATGCCGTATATGGACTGTGTGTCAAGCAGGCGCGCCATGGCATCGGTAATTTGGATCTCTCCTCCGGCACCGGTCTCTTTGTTTTCCAGAATGTCAAAAATTTCAGGGGTCAGAATATAGCGCCCGATGATGGCCAGGTTGCTGGGCGCATCTTCAGGTTTGGGTTTTTCCACCAATCCGCGAATCTTGGTCAGTCCCTCCTTGGGTATGTCGGCATCTAAGATACCATAGCTTGCGGTGGCTTGCCGATCGACTTCTTCTACGCAAACCATGGATGATTGGACTTCATCGAAGCGAAGCATCATCTGCTTCAAAACCGGTGTTTTGGCCTTGATCAGGTCGTCTGCCAACAGGACCGCAAAGGGTTCGTTGCCCACGACATTGCGGGCGCACCAGATGGCGTGACCGAGTCCCAACGGTTCGTTTTGACGCGTGTAAACAAGGGTTCCTGACTCGGGAACCAGGGTGGTGATCTCTTTTAGCAGGGCCTCCTTGCTGCGGGCCATGAGGGTATGCTCCAGCTCGCAATAGTGGTCGAAATGGTCTTCGATGGATTGTTTTCCTTTCCCGGTAACGAAGATAATGTCTTCGATGCCGGCCCTTAATGCTTCTTCCACTGCATATTGAATCAACGGTTTGTCCACCACCGGCAGCATCTCTTTGGGCATGGCCTTGGTGGCCGGTAAAAAACGGGTTCCCAGTCCAGCAACAGGAAAGACAGCCTTGCGTACCTTCATCGCGTCTCCTTTTAAAATAGAATGGTAAATTATAGCAGTGCAGGTTCAATCCAACCCATCGTATCTTCTACGCGTCCATATTGGATGTCCGTCATGGCATCAAAGAATTTCTGTGCCAGGGGACCGACTTCATTGTTGCCGATCTCTATGATGATCTCTTCAAATTTCAGTTGTCCCACAGGGGAGATCACCGCGGCTGTGCCCGAGCCGAAGACTTCTTTTAAGGTGCCGGAGCGGTGCGCTTCCATCACTTCGTCTATGGCGATTCTGCGTTCTTTCACAGTCACTCCCCAATGCCGGGCCAGTTGAAGGACGGAATTGCGGGTGATGCCCGGGAGAATGCTCCCGCTCAGTTCAGGGGTGATCAGTTCATCGCCGATGACAAAGAAGATATTCATCGACCCGACCTCTTCCACATATTTTTGCTCAATGCCGTCCAGCCACAAGACCTGGGTATAACCGGCCTCTGCGGCTTTCTGGCCGGCAAGCAGGCTGGCCGCGTAATTGCCCATGGTCTTGGTGTCGCCTACACCGCCGCGGACGGCCCGGACATGCTCACGTGTTACCATGATTTTAATGGGGTTGAATCCTTCTGCATAATAGGCGCCCACCGGTGAAAGAATAATGAAGAAGCGATAGGTGTAAGAGGCGCGGACGCCTAAAAACGGGTCGGTGGCAATCATGGTGGGCCTGATATACAGCGAGGTGCCCGGAACACTGGGGACCCACTCTTTTTCTATATGCAAGAGCTCCTTGAGTGCTTTTAGCGCCAGCTCCACGTCTATTTCCGGCATGCACAATTGGCGGGCGGAGTAGTTTAGACGCTTGAAGTTGTCTCTGGGCCGGAATAGCTGGATATCGCCATTGTCTGTTCGATACGCTTTCATGCCTTCAAAGATGCCCTGGCCATAGTGCAGGACCATGGTCGCGGGATCGAGAACGAAAGGTGTGTATGGCTCAACACGGGGATTATGCCAGCCCAAGTCGGATGTATAATCCATGTTGAACATGTAGTCGGTAAAGTGGGTGCCAAAGCCTAACTTGCTTTCATCAGGTTTGGGTTTGGGGTGATCAATGGTTTTGATTTTTATTTCCATGAAGTTCTCCTCTTACCCTCCAGCGTATCGTCTTTTATATCCAAGGATGGGCGTCAATCTAATGGTGGCTACCATACCACTAGCGTCCGCCCGGATGCAAGGCGCAACATACGCCGGGGCCGGGTAACCGCATTTGTGTTTTTCCGGTTATAGGGAACAATGGTTAGATTTAATGCAACCGCCGGCGAGCCAGGCTCGTGGTATTGCAAGACACTCAATACCGGGTAAATTCGCATGTTGAGGCGCTTATCTCAAATTCTCTTGTGCAAAACACCTTGACAATATTTGGTCATATCCTCTATAGAGTTATAACTGATTGTTATCATTATCTTCTAATGTATGGTTGGGATAATCTCTGATAATCTTGAACCATGCCCATGACTGCCGACCCGGTGAAACCCCATGGAACTGACACCCCAGGCCACAAAATTATGGGATGCGATTTCCGGAAACCAACGATTACGGATACTCAATAATGTTTGGTGCGTAAACTGCATGAAAATGACCTCCATGGGAGAAGCCATGGGCAAGGTTGAAAAGGGACTGTTGTCCCTGAAGGGCGTCTGCACCCGCTGCGGCGGGATTGTTGCCAAGATTGTGGAGGTGCCGAACGGAAGGTGACACGAAGGTGAAACCACTTTAAGGCGGAATAATAAGACCGGCACATCTTGGGGCTATTCAGACGCCCCGGGATCTGTGAGATCTTTTCCGGTCACTGGATCTTTGGGGTTGAACAATATGGATTTGAGCCAATTGACCCCAAACTTGAGCAGTTCCACATCATCGGTTTTTAATTTTTCACGGGTTCCGTCATCAACCGGCATCCGTTCCAAAAAAGTGGTGTCGAACACAAAACTGCGGAACTTATCAATGTTATAGCTGACCAGGAAAAACATCTGCTTGGCCTTTTCCGTGAGCTTTATGCTTGTGGGAAAGGATCGCTTGTGGACCACCAAGTCCGTCCATTCCGCGTTGACTTCATCCAACAGGTCCACACCTTGGTCTTGCCTCCAATCAGCCACGCTCCATTGGCATGTTTCATCAAATCCCTTGCAATGCGGCTCATTGATAAAGAAAAAGAAGCCTTCATCATCTGCACCTTCCTTATGTTGAAGGGAGGCCACGCCCAAAGGATAGTAGCGGCACGCTGTGGGACGATCTTCATAGAGAATACAACCGTCTTCACGGACGAAGGGGCAGGATGATCTATCGTCATCGAGGTGCTTGAGGGTGACCACCGGCAAATCGGTTTTTTCCAAGATGTGCGGCTTCGTGTAAATGGCCAGAAACTGTTCGGAGGACAGATTCAGCCGTTTTTTCAACCGAATAATATCATAGGGGGTTAAGATAATGTTCGTTCCCCGGCAGCATTCGGTAAAACACGATACCCCCGGGTGGCATTTGAAATTGAAGCGGCTTTTAAGTGTCAACCGCACAGGTTCGATCTTTGCGGTTTGATGTTTTTCGGTTTCCTGTTTTTCTGTATCCATGGATCGCTCTCTCCTTGGCATATAATCGGCAAACCATATCCGAGCCCAATGGTGATGTCAATCGGTTCAGGGATACCCGGGGTGGTGGGGGATATGTGATTAATGATTTTGTCCCAGGCGCTCGGTCAACCACTTGGGTCGGTCTGTGATAATTGCGTCGACCCCGAATTGTAAAGCTTTTTTAATTTGGCGGGGTCCATTGCAGGTGTACGTGAAAAGTTTCAGGTTCTTGCGACGGGCCCATTGCGCCAAGGTGGCCGACAACTTGCCGATACGAACCCCAAACGCCCATAAATGGCGGGTTTGGGTTACGCTTTCCATCGGTCTATTTTCCGGGATATTAAGCACATAGCGCAGGCCGGCGTCCGATTGGTGGGCTTGGAGCAGCACGTTGGGATCAAAAGATAGGATCAGGATTCGGTCTTTGAACGGGCGCATTCCGGGTTGGTTGATAAGAGATAGAACCTTCTGGGTGATCCGGCTGGCGTGCCCGGAGGCTTGGTCAGCCGGGCTGGATTTGATTTCGATACACATGTTGGGGCAGTCATTGAGCAGGGAGAGGGCATCTTCAAGGCGGGTCAGCGGTTCGCCGGAGAAGCGGGTATGATACCACTTGCCCCAATCGATCCTCTCAAGGTCGTCCCGGGTTAAATCAGAGACCCGCTTTCGACCGCCGCCGACCTTCAACAGGGTTGTGTCGTGATAAAGCAGCGGCACGCCATCCGAACTCATCTGAACATCGAATTCAACGCCGTCAACGGGATATTTAAACGCCTGTTTTAACGCCGTAAGTGTGTTTTCGGGCGCTTCATCCCGAGCTCCCCGATGGGCGATAATCCATGGACCGGGTTGATTTATCACGATGATCCTCTCCTGTCGTTATTGTTAGGTTGGGGTTTACCCCTGTCGATCCTCGATGTATGGTACCTGAAATCCCAAGGGAAGAGGTGCCATGAAAGTACCGGAACGCCTGGCGTTGTTGAAGAAAATATACAAAATTCACGATCGGTTTGCACTGGACGCGCAATGGGCTTGCCACAGTGGTTGCGCAACTTGCTGTACCTGCAATGTCACTGCTACGACCATGGAAGGCCTTCTGGTGTATGACCACCTCATCTCCACGGGACAGCGCAATCAGCTTGAAAATATAATGGTGTCTTGGCCCTCTGGGCGATTTCAACCCAAGATCACCCTCAATCACATGGTCGCGCTGTGCGCCCAAGGTGAAGAGCCGCCCGACGAGACCCACGATCCGTCGGCCGGTATCTGCCCTCTTTTAAAAGAGGAGCTGTGTTCCATCTACCCGGTGCGGCCTTTTGGCTGCCGTGCCATGCTTTCGGCCGCGGATTGCAGCTTGGGCGGTGAAGCCCGGATGTCGCCATTCATGCTCTCGGTTAATAATGTCGTTATGCAATATCTCGAGGCTGTCGATCAACCCGGAGGAACCGGGAATTTAATCGATGTACTCCGCTATTTTTCGGTGGATGCCCACCACGAGGCTTATCTGCAGGGAGAGAGCATCGTGGGTTCCAAGGGGCTGCTGGCCAACCGGCCATTTCCGGTCCTCATGGTCCCGCCGGAACACCGTCAATCCATTCAACCTCTGATTCAATCCTTAAATGCGGCCATTCATTCTCAGTTAGAGGGCTGTTGATGTTCGGGTGCAGCAGGGGGTGATACGGCATCGACCATTTCGACATGAAATAGTGTGGCGCCCACTGGCGCGAATGAGAGCAACGCAATGTTCAAGCCGGGAATCAGAAAGCCCAATCCAAAGCCCACATGAAATTTAAGGTGTTCTCGCAGGAATCGAAATCGATTTCGAAACGGTACCAATCGGCGGGCGGGCAAAAGATCTGTATTGTCCCACGCCAGAAAGGTGGCGGCGGCGATGGGCGATAGAATGGTCATCAGGGGAGACAGCGGTGTGAGCCAGCTGAAAACCATAAGCCCCATGGAGATCACAATGGGCAAGAACGCTCTGGGAATCTCCTGTTTCAGCAAGAAGATGAAATAGGAAATCCACGGCATGCTTGGTGGCGCGGCTTCTTTACCGGCAGACCTGCGTTCGGTGATGCGTGACATATAGTCCATAATCACGATGCTGAACAGAATTTGAGATATGAGGAAGCCAAAGAGGCTTGAAAGGGCTGCCAGCAGCAGGACCAACAGCCAGGAGAACACATGCCACAACCATATCAACCATGGGCTTTCCGGCTGTGGCCAGATCAAGTTGGTGATTTCCTGATATTTGGCCAACACCAAACCGATGGCAATCAGGGCGAAAAATAAAATGATCACCAGGCGGGCGATGCCCAGCATCAAAAGCGAGGGTGTCTTCAGGCCATAAGCCAACCCTCTAAAATTGTATGATAAACCTTTGATTAAGGTCATGGTTACGGCATCCTTTGGCCTTGGATTGGAACTGGAACGTTATTGAAACGTCATGATTGAGAATTAGAATAAGATTCAATCGCATGCGCTCTTGCCGAAACACTAGCAATTTTTATGACCTTGGTCAACCGGCGATCCTGTGCGATACATATTTTCCGTTGATGTTGTTTCACCTTAAGGAGAGGAAAGTCTATCCATGAAATATATCGGAGCCCATGTGAGTGCCGCCGGCGGTGTGGAGAACGCCCCTTTGAATGCCCACAAGATCGGCGCAAAGGCCTTTGCCGTGTTTACGAAAAACCAGCGCCAATGGAAAGCCAAGCCATTGTCACCCAAGAGTATTGAAGCCTTCCAACAAAATTGTCATGAACTGGGCTATGCCCCCGAGCACATCCTTCCCCATGACAGCTACTTGATTAATTTGGGCCATCCGGAAGAAGAGGGGTTGACCAAATCCAGGGCTGCCTTTTTGGATGAGTTTGAACGGTGTGAGCAGTTGGGGTTGATCTATTTAAATTTTCACCCGGGCAGTCACCTTCGAAAGATTCCCGAATCTGAGAGTCTTTGCAAAATCGCCCGATCCATCAATATGGCATTGGAGAAAACCCAAAAAGTTACCGCTGTCATTGAGAACACCTCCGGTCAAGGCAGCAACCTGGGCTATCGCTTCGAGCATTTGGCCGAGATCATCGATCAAGTGGAGGACAAGTCCAGGGTGGGCGTCTGTTTGGATACCTGCCACAGTTTTACCGCCGGGTATGACCTCAAGTCGTATGACAGCTATATGGAGACCATGGCAAATTTTGATCGCATCGTCGGTCTGGGCTATCTCAAAGCCATGCATCTGAATGACTGTAAAAAAGAGTTGGGCAGCCGTGTGGATCGTCACGAAAGCCTTGGCCAGGGGACCATGGGGTTGGAACCCTTTCGATTTATCATGGAAGATCCGCGTCATGATGATATCCCTCTGATCCTGGAGACACCCAACAACGACCGCTGGGCCCAAGAGATTCGCTTGCTTTATCAAATGGCGGATGGGGAGAAGAGATGATGCCTTCAGATGCTGCTGTTGGACGATCTGGTGAAAACGGGCAGGCCAAACCCTTTCAAACCGGCGGTGTATTGCTGGTGTCGTTTTGTCATTTTGTTCATGATATCTATTCCAGTTTTCTTTATCCACTGCTGCCGCTGCTGATCGAAAAATTCTCACTGTCATTGGCCCGCGCCGGACTTCTTTCCACGGTCCTGCAACTGCCGGCTATCTTAAATCCCTTTATCGGAATATGGGCGGACCGCATCTCCGTGAGGTGGTTTATCATCCTGGCGCCATCGCTGACCGCCGTGCCCATGAGCCTGATCGGCCTTGCGCCCAGTTATGCCGTGTTGCTCATCATGCTGTTTATCACCGGAATCAGCGTATCCCTGTTCCATGTCCCGTCGCCGGTCATGGTCGCCAAACTATCGGGTGATTACAAGGGGCGCGGCATGGCATTCTTTATGACCGGCGGCGAGTTGGCCAGGACCATCGGCCCGCTGGTGGCCGTGGGTGGTGTCTCCCTGCTCGGGTTAGAAGGATATTACCCCATCATGGTGTTCGGCCTGGCGGCCTCCTTCTGGTTGTTTTTGAAATTCAAGGATGTCAGCATCCGTCAAAAATCCCAGCATACGGTCTCTCTCAAGGGGACTTGGAAGGAAGTTGGGCATGTGATGCTGCCGTTGATCGGAATACTCTGCGCCCGGGGGTTCATGCACGCCTCTGTCACCACATTTCTACCCACCTTTATTGCATCGCGCACAGGCAACCTGTGGTTGGCCGGAATCTCTCTGACACTGGTGGAAGGCGCCGGCGTTGCGGGTGTCCTGGCGGCCGGGTCGATGAGTGACAAGTTGGGGCGCCGACGGATGTTGTTACTCTCACTGGTGGCTGCGCCTTTTATGTTGTTGGGATTTGTCTGGCTGGGCGGATGGTTGCGCTATGCTATGCTGCTTTTCATAGGGCTGACACTGCTGTCCACCACACCGGTGATGCTGGCCCTGGTCCAGGAACACAGTACTACCAGTCCGGCTGCCGCCAATGGCCTGTTGATGATGGTGTTGTTTCTGGCCCGATCTTCCATCGTCGTTATCGTCGGGTTCATGGGAGATGCCATCGGTTTGGAGTCCACCTATATTTGCTGCAGCGCGCTGGGCCTGGTGAGTATTCCATTTATTATGATGCTACCGTCGGAGAGATCCCGCCACTGACCATGATAAATTACCCCACAGTTGCATAAAAAAGAAGGGGTTTAATTCTTTTTTTGGAATAGAAACAATTCATAGGCACAAGACGCCAGGTAGTGGTCCGGTTTGATTTGATTCAATCTTTCCAAACTGTGGTCGTATTTGGCCTTGAGTTTCTTCTTGTAGATGAAATTGAGAAGTTTCAACAGGTAAGGTTTTTTCTCAAAAGTCGCAGAGTCCTTTATGCTGGTCGCAACGACTTTCGATATGGGCAGGACATAATCAAAAATCATCGTATTGCAAAATCGGATAGTAGGCACCGTATTGGGTGTAATATCCTTTCGATACTTCAGTTCGATGTCGGAGTTCTCCATGTAAGCCGTTTTAAAGTCGTTGCGGTTATGGAAGTTTTTACTGATGAGGTCCTTTTTGTCTCTTTTCTTTGCAAAGAAATCACAGATTAAAATATAGCCTCCGGGGTTCAGCAAAGAAACAGCTTTTGCTATACTGGCCCTCATATCCCGAATGTAGCCGAAACTCTCCATGAACAGGACCAAATCAAATGTCGTGTCTGTATCGGCATACTCTTCAAACTTGCTTAAAATGACATTTTCACGTCCTATTTTTGCTTCGATCTTCTCGGCCAATAACGGATCCGGTACCATACCTTTACCCTGGAGTCCATTGGTGTGGAACCTTTTAAGCATTTCACCGGTTCCGCAGCCGACATCCAACACGGTTTGAACCTCTTTTGGAACGGTATTCAGGCACAACTCAAGATATCTCTCTTGCGCCTCTCTTAAGTCAGCATTGCTGATGAACTCTTCATCCGGATTTTTACAATACCCCAAATGCAAATGTTCAGATTTGGACATCATCAAAAAGATTTGAAGCCAGTAGTCGGGTCTCCTAGCCATGGTAGTTCCTTAAATTGAATAAATAGGGGCATCTCCACCGCACTTATGGAAATGCCCCTATATTGATTTTTATGACGTTAAACCACTTTTACATTGACGGCGGATAGGCCTTTTTGACCCTGCTCAACGTCGAAGGTCACATGATCGCCTTCATTCAGGGTTCTGAATCCTTGGGAATCGATTCCGGAGTGATGTACAAATACATCCGGGCCATCCTCTTGTTCAATAAATCCGTATCCTTTTTTTTCATTAAACCATTTTACTGTACCATTAGCCATAGCGACGTCCTCCTTAATGTAACAATCCTAGGCCCCAAACTTCAGGTTGTCACCATACACAAGCGTCATCATACAATAGGATCGCGCCCACCATACGATTTTATTTCTGCATGTGTACATGTTAACGATGTTGCTTCCCGGTGTATTCGTTTAATGCAACTATTCCTGAACAAAGGACCACCTCAGCAATCTCCTATTCCATTGGGGCATAAAAATCGGCGTGCGGCCTACTCTCTTTAGGGAATGTAGTGTCCGATTCATCAGCCCGGTAAAACGGAAGAGGCGATCGAATAAACGCTGATAAGCAATAAATATCGGGGAAGAGCTTGTAATTTTCCTGGTGAGAAAAATAAATGCGCAGGCTTGCCTTTCTTTGCTCCGAAAAGGCTGAACTTCAATGGTATGAACTTCTGACATCTAAAAATTACACATTTCAAGGTATAAATTGGAAAAATAAATAGGATTGACAACTCCGGTTGCATAGGATTAGCTGTGCAGACCTTTTATATTGGAATTCATCCTATCACGGTCTGCGGAGGTACGCAATGGCTGATTTTGAAAACTCACAAAGTATTGATTTTACGGTAGATAAAGAAAATTTATACCGTGAAGAGTCGATATCGGATCTAAAAGTGGCCTCTATTCGGCAAATGGTTCCCATCAAGCCTGATGGTTCTGATGATGCCAGCCGTTCGCCGATCTTTATGGGGCATACCCAGATAATGACCCCGGAAGGTCCCCTGCCATTGCAAGCTCGTCTGGCGGCCAATAACATGTCGGAAGCTTTTGAAGTGTTTCCAGATGCCATGCAAAAGGCCCTATCTGAGATGGTCCAAAAGATTCAGGAGATGCAGCAAAGAGAGCAGGAGAAGAAGATGGATGACTCGAGGATAATCGTCCCCGGCCGCTAAACCGTTAAAATGAGAGGGCCGGAGGGCTCCATATCCCGCGTTGCCGGAGGTTCGCAGTATTGGTAATACGGCTTCACCTCCGGTCGCCTTGGCTCTGGAGCCCTCCGGCCCTCTCATTTCAACGGTTGGGTTTATCCATATCCCGCGTTGCCGGAGGTTCGCAGCCGTCTTCACCTTTGGACGTAATGCCCTTCCTCTTCACTGTTCACGCAGTCCGCAGGACTGCCTCTTGCTTATCTTACGATTGCTATGCCCAAGCGAAATGCTTCGGTTCTTTCGGTGTAGTTGATCAGGCTTTCGGCCAG
>CAJIBC010000738.1_pt1 | contig 21002 bp, 18 predicted proteins | sample 9199231 | NCBI WGS metagenome assembly CAJIBC01 (sample SAMEA7708282, study PRJEB35096) | sediment metagenome | biome: marine neritic benthic zone biome [ENVO:01000025]; feature: sediment [ENVO:00002007]; material: shallow marine sediment [ENVO:03000034] sea grass bed [ENVO_01000059] ...
ATAAAGCCTGATACTAGCATCGATACCATCGCTGCGTTGATGGTGGACAGCAATCTCCATACTCTGCCCGTACTCAAAGATGGGCAATTGGTCGGCATTATTGGGAAAGAAGACGTACTGCGGACTTTGTTGACAGATGTAAATGTTAAGTCCTAATCTTTGGATTTCCATCAAAGAGGTCCTATGATCTCCATCGAAACGGCCACCGCCTTTTTTGCTGCATCTGCTTTACTTGCTCTTGCACCAGGGCCTGATAATATCTTTGTACTGACCCAGTCGGCTTTACAGGGGCGATCCGCAGGCCTGGTGGTTATGCTGGGCCTATGTACGGGGTTAATCGTCCACAGCAGCGCAGTGGCGTTTGGCGTTGCGGTGATATTCCAGACATCGGCGTTGGCGTTTGCGGGGCTTAAAATTGTTGGCGTCGTCTATCTGGTCTATCTGGCTTGTAAGGCTTTTACTGCGGCAGCAGCTAGAACAATTCCCACAGATGATGAACAATGCAAGGTCATCTATGCTAAGCTTTACGGTCGCGGCATCATTATGAACATTACCAATCCGAAAGTCTCCATCTTTTTCTTGGCATTTTTACCACAATTTGCTGATCCCCTGCGCGGTGCCATCAGCCTGCAAATATTGATGCTGGGAGGGCTGTTCATATTAGCGACCATTTTGGTATTTGGGACCATCGCCATGATGGCGGGTACCCTGGGGCTGTGGCTCAAACAATCCCAAAGAGCCCAGAGGATCTTGAACAAAATGGCTGGGATCGTTTTCTTGGGGTTATCCCTAAAATTAGCTATCACAAAGCAATAGAAAACTGATAGAAGCTGACCCGTACAAATTGTTCTTTTTACAAAAAATATAATGTTATCCATATGAGCAAAGACACCCAATCATCAGGCGATAAAAATAATCGACTCGAACCAAAGGCCCAGCCAATGCCGTCACCATCGGGAAGTACAGCAGAACAGAGATCTAACACCACGCCGGATATCATTGCCACTAAGCATTGGGAAGTTCTTCTTGGCGAGTTCATTCATTTACTTTCACTATTTATTGTAAAATCGCAAAATTCCAACGATGTCCACACAATAGACGTTGTATTTGACCAACTGATCCGTCACTTGGAAATCCTTGAGAAAATGCCGGGTAACGATGGCAATATCTTCATACGAAGGACCCATTGCAAGATTCCCACGCCACCATTGGACAAGGACTATTTTGCCACGTGCGGAAAACTGTTGGTCAAGGCAAATACCCAGACGGCTTCCCACACAGATCATTCTGCGACACCATCGGCTACGCCCGAAGGCGAAAGTGCTTTGTCTCAGGCCTTCAAATGTTTTTCCGACCAAGGGATTCATTCCATTAGCATTCAAATGCCGGGGGGAGAGACATCAAAGATCGATAAATTGCGTTTGGCCTTGAACATCGTGGCACACTTTAAACCTGCCGCAGAAGGTGGATCATCTATTCGATTTCGTTGCTATGGACGTGCATTAACTTTTTCTGTGTTAAACGACGACAATGGTAAGCCCGACGCCAATCTTACTTTAACGGCAGCTTTGAATGGATTGTCACCGGTCAATGCAAGGGAGCTAGTAAAACAAGCCAAAGCATTTCATAAGCTACATAGCTCAGATTCTGATAAAGAAGGATCTCCAGAGTACATAAGTGGATATAATCAAATTTTCAGTGTTAGAAGTTTGAGATCTCAAATTATCAAACCCCCTGTGGAAGTAAATAATATTCCTTGGCTTGAGGTTGACAATCCATCCACTGAAGGAACGATGTACCAACCGTTGCCGTCATTGGAAAAAAACCGGGATGAATCCGAATCGGCGGTAGTTTCTCAGGACCGACCAATAGATGTTTCCTTAAATATTTCATCTTCTACAAGAGAAAGAGATTCCTCCATCGCAATACAACAGTTGCTATCCGAATATGTCGACGATATTGATGGAGAACAGAATCGGGCTGCCGTGGAAGCCTTGGTAGCTGACGATTATGGGACTTTGGAGCCGGTCACCATTGGCGAAAGACTCGTATCCCTGACTAGATTAGCGTACGTCCTGGATAAGCAGTGCCAGAACCCGTCGGTGATCGAAAGAGTCCTTGATTATTTTCGACACCGACTAAAAAAGACACGGGACGACGTACTTTCAAATATTATACCACAACGGCAAGGCCTTAAGATCATCAGTAAAGGGCGCACTGTCATCGTGGGGTTAGTACACCCCAGATTATTTGATTTGATCACTCTGGTATCGGAAAATGTAGCGGCTCGACGTCGAACGGCTATTATTAAAAAGATTGCCTTCAATTTTAATCCAAGCCATATGGCGGATTTAGCAGATGGATTTGGCATATCGGAAAAGGATGCCCAGCACATCCTGGGAATACTGAAAGATTGTTTCAGCAGTCGCGGCAGTTTTATACGACCTACCTTTGAAGGTCGAATCAGCCTTATGGCCGAGTTTGAAAACGCCATTTTTGAAATCCTATGGTGTTTTCTTAAGGAGACGCCCCGTCGGCGAGATCGTTTGGACTTTCTTAATGCATTGCAATTGCTGATGGCAAAGCTGAAGAATCCTAAACGCAGCACTCAATTTTTGCTTGCGGATATTTGCCAAACGCCCAACAAGGTTGGATTTACAGACCGCAACGCGTTCAGTCTTGCCAATATTCTGCTGCACCAAGAGAATAAAGAACTATACGTGGATATCAACCGCACTCCGGAAAATGTCCTCGCCATTGGGCGTAGCATCAATAAGGCGGTGAGGCAGTATGCGCATTGGCGCCTTGATGCAGACAGGGTGAGGATGTTGACCAAACTCAGGACCCTCCATCTCACTGTCGAAGAGACCCTGCGTATCCCCCCAGGTGAGCGCGGTTTTTTCGAAATTTCCTTCCTATTGGCACTGGAAAGAGAGGCCTTAATTTTTTTAGGGATCGTGGGTGGACTTACTGCAAGAACCTTTTTGCGTGAAATGCTCAAACAATACGGCACCACGTCTTCGGACATCTACCAACATGCATCGACGAAAATCGTTTTATCTGATATTATGGCCCAACTTCAAATTGTGGTTCGCGCCCTGGGGCGTGCCGGAAATATAGAGGATGTCGGGATGTTACGGGATCTTGGGAAACACGGCAAAGCACTGTACAAGCTGGACCCGCACCCGGCTCATAAGCTGAAGGTCGGACAACTGATGAAATGGATCCCGGATACGATTAAAACGATTCGTGCTTAAGGACTATTTGTGGACAACACCGAAAAACAATTCAAGGCCGATGTTGTATGTAAGATTCTGATTGAAAATAAACTATTGGCAGGCAATCGGGCCAAAGAGATTCTGCGGCATAAGACGGGCCTGCTTAAAAAGCTGGAAAATAAACGGGACCAAAGATACAAAGACACTCCTGCTGAGGAGCTTATCCATAACCCCCTCAATATTATTGATGTCATCGCATCGCTCAAGCTAAATCGCCTGGATAATCCGGAGCTACCCCTTGATGAGGAGACCATATATCAAACACTGGCGTACCGATGGGAGGTGCCATACTATAAACTTGACCCGCTCAAACTCGATTTACAAGTGGTGACAAGCTCAATTAGTCGTTCTTTTGCAATGAAGCATTTGGTGCTCCCGGTGGAGGTTAATGACGGCGTATTGATGGTGGCAACGCCGAAGCCCATTAATCTGGAAATATTAGATGACATCTCTTCGGCCTGTAAGATGCGGGTCCAAATGGTGATCAGTCCCAAGTCGGATATCATCAAATTAATCAATGAATTTTTTGGGTTTAAGACCTCCATTGCCGCAGCCCAGGACCAATTCGGCGGCCCTGGTGTGGACCTTGGAAATCTGGAGCAATATGTCCGATTGCGCTCTTCCGATGAATTGCCGTCCAATGACCAGCACATCGTCAATGCCGTTGATCATCTTTTTATCTATGCCTTCGATCAAAAAGCCAGCGACATTCATATCGAGCCCAAGCGCGAACATACCCTTGTGCGCATGAGAATTGATGGCGTATTACATACCGTATACAAGCTTCCAAAGGCGGTGCATTCAGCTATTACAAGTCGTATTAAGAATTTATCACGCATGGATATGGCCGAAAAACGACGGCCCCAAGATGGACGGATCAAAACGGATAAGGGTGACAAAGAAGTTGAAATACGTGTTTCTACCGTACCGGTGGCTTTTGGCGAGAAGGTGGTCATGCGGATAATGGATCCGGATATTTTATTTAAAGATTTGGATAAGTTAGGGTTTGAGGTACTGGATCTTGAACGCTTTCAGAAATTGATTGAGATGCCCCATGGCATATTTTTGGTTTGCGGACCCACGGGCAGCGGCAAGTCCACAACGTTATATTCAACTCTGAACCGAATTTATCAACCGACCCTCAATATTACCACCGTTGAAGATCCCATCGAAATGGTGCACGAAGGCTTTAATCAAATCGCCGTGCAGCAGCAAATTGATATTACATTCGGATCCATAATGCGCAATATCCTAAGGCAGGACCCGGATGTGATCATGATTGGGGAGATGCGTGACTACGAAACTGCAGAGAATGCCATCCAAGCGGCCTTGACGGGACATCTGGTTTTGTCGACACTGCATACCAATGACGCGCCTACCTCCATAATGCGTTTGCTGGATTTGGGAATCCCGCACTTTTTATTGCAGGCCACATTGGCTGGAATTCTAGCCCAGAGATTGGTAAGAAAGATCTGTAACTATTGTAAAGAGCCACTGGAAATGGACTCTGAGCGATTACGCGCTGTCGGTTTGGACGTGGGCAGAAGCGGCATGATAAAATTGTTCAGTGGAAAGGGATGTGAAAAATGTCGCGGCACAGGCTATCTGGGCAGGACCTGTATATTGGAACTGATGCCATTTACGGAGTCCATAAGGAAACTGACCACTGGGGATGCCGATGTGGACGCCATTCGTTCCAAAGCACGTGAAGAGGGGATGCGCACCTTGCGCGAGAGCGCAGTGGATAAGCTGCTTAAAGGTGTGACAACCCATGAAGAGGTGCTCAGGGTGACTTGGGAGCAGTATTAAAAAGGGATAAAGGCGGTCGCCTTCAATATGATGAAGCGATCGCCTTTTTTTGGATGGCTGTTTAACCGTCTGTTATGTCAGATAATTATGGCGTCTTAATCTTAAATCCGGGGGTTATTTCATCATTGGCATCGGTGATGAAAACGGTGGCGGTGGTTTTTTCGGTGTGCAATACCAATAGAGAGCCAACATCGACCGGTGCCAGTTCCATCGATTGACCATCCCCACCTTTGGCGGTCTTCTGGTAATAGATGGTGTACTGCTGGCCATTGCGAACATTATCATCAGCACCTTTATCAATAAAGGCGGTTACATTGGATCCAATAAGATTATTGTGGTCTTCGGTGCATATGATAGATCCTTGCAAATCGGGTGCACTATCCGTAACGATGACCTCGGGTGGACGCATTTTATATTCCATTAACAGATCCCCGGCCTTGATCGCTCTAAAAGCGTCGATAACTTTTGCAATGGCGTATTTGGCTTCATTTTGGGTCACTTCCACAACACCCAAAAGATAGTGTTGGCTCCCGATGGTTTCCTCAGAATGCCGGTCATCAGTAGGCTTGCGCAGACGATAAACAGTGAATCGATCACCCGGTGCAAATTCCGTGTTACTTCCGGTTGCAGATGCCTGAATATAAACGACGTCACCGGCACTGACCAATTTTTTATCATCTAAAATACTAAAAATGGTTCCTGAAGGCACAACGGCCGGCTTGCGTATAAACCCGACCCGATCCATTCGGCCGTAGTAAAAATTCACATCCGGTCCCTCATCGGGTGTTGCCACCGTGGCTTTGGGAGTTGCTTTGGGAACCTTCATCTGTTCCTGGTAGCGGTGCTTATCGCTTCTTCGAAAGAGGCGGATTCGCTCCCCAGGATAAATCCAGTGTGGATTGGGCAATTGCTCGTTATCTTTCCAAAGCTCCGGCCATACCCAGGGCGTGTCGTCAAATCGCTGGGATATATCCCAGAGGGTATCTCCCTTTTTCACAGTATAGTAAAAACCGGCTTCATATTTTACATCTTTCTGCGGTTCTTCTCCAAAAACCGGGGTTAAACATACGACCAACACCAATAGACCGGTGAACATGACCAGTGAAAAGCATTTCGGCATGTACGTATCGATATTCATTACGATCATCCCCATTTCTTAGTGTTATTAACGGGTGACAAAAAACTTTATTATTGATTTCAGTAACCTATTTACTGTAATGTTGTCAAGTTTTTCAGCCGTGGCACCAAAAAATTAAAGCCTCCGGGAAAGGTATCCCGAAGGCTTGGTAGATCTGCTAAATTAGGCAGGCTAAAGGGCTCAATTACATCATGCCGCCCATGCCGCCCATACCGCCCATACCGCCCATGCCGCCACCAGGAGGCATACCACCGCCGGCATCTGCCTTATCTTCCGGCTTTTCCGCGATCATGGCTTCGGTGGTCAGCATCAATCCGGAGACGCTGCCGGCATTCTGGAGAGCAAAACGCACGACTTTGGTGGGATCGATGACACCGGCTGAAATGAGGTCTTCATAGGTGTTGTTGTCAGCGTTGTAGCCAGTGGCACCCGTTTCATTTTTGACTTTGTCAATGACCACGGAGCCTTCTGAACCGGCGTTATTCGCAATTTGGCGAAGCGGCTCTTCAATGGCGCGCATGACAACCTTAACCCCTAGCTTCTGGTCGGCTTTAATTTTGATTTTTTCCAGTGCTTCGATGGTGCGTACCAAGGCAACGCCGCCACCCGGAACGATTCCCTCTTCAACAGCAGCGCGGGTAGCATTCAATGCATCTTCAACGCGCGCTTTTTTCTCTTTCATCTCTGTTTCGGTGGCTGCACCAACGTTGATCACGGCAACGCCACCGATCAATTTGGCCAGGCGTTCCTGCAGTTTTTCACGATCATAGTCGGAAGAAGTCTCGTCGATCTGGGCGCGGATTTGCTTGACACGGCCCTCAAGTGCAGAACGCGCGCCGGCACCATCTACGATGGTGGTGTTGTCTTTATCGATGCTGATGCGTTTGGCTTTTCCAAGGTCGGACAGTGCCAGGTTTTCCATTTTGATGCCCAGGTCTTCTGAAACCACCTGTCCGCCGGTCAGAACGGCAATGTCTTCCAGCATCGCTTTGCGGCGATCGCCAAAACCGGGTGCCTTAACCGCTGCAACATTCAAAGTACCGCGCAGTTTGTTGACCACCAAAGTAGCCAGCGCTTCACCATCTACATCCTCGGCGATGATCATCAGCGGTTTGCCCATTTTGGCGACTTGCTCGAGGATGGGCAGCAGGTCTTTCATGTTGCTGATTTTCTTTTCGTTGATGAGGATGTAGGGGTCTTCCAGAGAGGTGACCATTTTCTCGGGATCTGTGACGAAATAGGGGGACAGGTACCCGCGATCAAATTGCATACCTTCTACTACGTCCAAAGTGGTTTCCATGGATTTGGCTTCTTCAACGGTGATGACACCCTCTTTGCCAACTTTGTTCATGGCTTCGGCAATGATGTTTCCGATGGTTTCATCGTTGTTGGCGGAAATGGTGCCGACCTGGGCGATTTCGCGCTGATCCTTGGTGGGTTTGCTCATTTTGTGCAGCTCTTTTACAGCAACTTCAACTGCCTTATCGATACCGCGCTTGATCGCCATGGGATTGTTACCCGCAGCTACCAGTTTTTGACCCTCTTCGTAAATTGCCCTAGCCAAAACAGTTGCAGTGGTGGTGCCGTCACCAGCCATATCACTGGTCTTGCTGGCCACTTCTTTCACCATTTGAGCACCCATGTTCTCAAACTTGTCATCAAGCTCGATCTCTTTGGCTACCGTTACACCATCTTTGGTGACCGTGGGGGATCCCCACGATTTGTCGATAACGACATTGCGACCCTTGGGGCCGAGGGTGACAACAACTGCATCGGCGAGTGTCTGGACGCCCTTGAGCATGGCCTCACGGGCTTTCATATCATATTTAATAAGTTTGGCCGTCATTTTAATCCTCCATATTTTATATCAATTGGTATACTTGCTTAGTCGATTATGCCCAGAACATCGTCTTCACGCATAATTAGATATTCATCACCCTCAATTTTAACTTCAGTTCCCGCATATTTGCCAAAAAGAATGCGGTCCCCTTTTTTAACTTCCAAAGCGACACGCTTCCCATCATCGCCCACTTTGCCGTTTCCTACGGCAACAACCTTGCCTTCAGCGGGTTTTTCTTTAGCGGTGTCAGGAATAATGATGCCACCTTTGGTGGTAGTTTCTTCCTCGACGCGTTGCACCAGAATGCGGTCCTGTAATGGTCTAAGTTTCATCTTTGCATCTCTCCTTTTCGTAATATTCGTTGTACGGCAAAAGTTATTCAATTATTTGGCTAAGAATTTTTGATGCGTTCAATCCAGCAACTCGCAGACGGCTCAGAAGTCACCCCCCCTCAACTTTTTCATACTCCGTTAATGATTTTTACGAGTGCGTGTTTGTCAATTCAATTGGCAAAAATCCTATCGTGCTGAAAATCAATAGCTGGGTTTCAGCATTAGGTGCGGTCACATTTTATTCGGTATTTTTGTTTGCGTTTTTGGACGCGGATTTTGTATTTTTTGAGTCAGCGCTGGTATCATTCGCAGGCTCTGATTTGTTCTTATTGTCTTTAGGGGATTTGCCGGCATAGTCTGTCACATACCAACCGGTTCCCTTGAGGTGGAAAGCACTATGGGAAATGAGCTTTTGCAGTTTGCCCGAACAATGCCTGCACTTTTTCAGCGGTTTGTCAGAAAATTTCTGAATTACCTCTTCCAACTTGCCACATTGATCACATTGATATTCATAGATCGGCATTTCCGATCCTACCTCCCAATTATGGTTTTTTAAAATGATGTGCTGATCAAAAAATCTGGTCTAATATAGTGTGTGTTTATTCATTGTCAAGCCGTCTTTTTGCATATAATTCAAACCACTTCTAATTTTTACGGATTTAGCGCCATCGTTTGTAATATCGGAGCACATGATCAATTCCAGGCAGTTGAATTTTTGATATTACGTCATGGGTGAGCGTGTGCACGCGCCTCTCTTCAGCCAATATTTCATCTGAGTTGGCATCAAAATTTTGCAGGAACTTGCTAAAACGGACGATATGAATCAATTCATGCGCGACGATATAGACACAAAATGCGGTGAGTGACAGTCGGGTATTGGCCTTTAAGGCTTTTAAGATATTGTGATCCTGAATGCATATTTTATAAAAATCATATGACTCTGATCCCAGGGTAGCCCCTTTGGGCTTGCCTTGATAGCGTATAATCTGGGCGAAGGGTTCCTCAACAATCTCTTCCTGACTGAGCTCTGCCAGGGTCTTCACATCATATCTCGGGCGTAACCATTCATTGGAAGACATTTTATAGAAATTGCTGACCAGCTCCTCGGCCAATGTAACCGATCGGTTGACCTCCTCGATTTGAGCAGGGGTGAATTGCGCTATTCCGAGTTTGCTGTCCATGTTCGGCCAATAGCACACAATTACAACGATATCAATTGGATAAGTTTTTGTTGCGTATTTGGCGCCAAGCCGAAGACCATCGTTATCGCTGCGAAAGTCTGGCAACTTGTTATCGAGTTGCCATGGCATTTCCTCTATCTTGGCAAAAACAGTCTAAAATACGAGGTTTATATTAAAAAAGCGTTGGACAAACACTTTTTAATGGTGCTATGTAAATCAGGTTTACAAAAAGCCGATAGGGTTGAAAGGAGGTGGAACATTGGGCAGTGTTATTAAAAAACGCAGGAAAAAAATGCGTAAACATAAACACCGCAAGCTTTTAGCTCGCACGCGGCACCAGCGCAGAAAGGGTAAATAATGATTGCTGCGATGGGATTCAACCACATGATCTATAGGCTTTAAGATAAATAATTTGGCAGGGATAGATGGCGGAAGCTGTATTGTAATACCGCGACCACCGGTAACATAGCCCAAATTAATTATCTTAAAGCCTATATATAACAAAGCACCGGCGCTTAGACAGCAACGGTGCTTTTTTTATGCAATTTATGATTGGATGCTTACTTTTCTAAACTATACCCCTTCAGGTATTTAAGCAGATCTGAATCTGTTGATAGCACCAGAGAGCTCTCTTCGTCCAAGGCCTCGTTATAGATCTCCAAGGTTTTGACAAAAGAGTAGAATTCCGGATCTTTGCCAAACGCCTCGGCGTACAGTTTGGTTGACTCAGCATCGGCCGCACCTTTTTTTTCCTGGGCCGTGCGGTAGGCTTCCGATTTGATGCGTTTGAGGTCCAGCTCTTTGTCACCCAAGATTTTCTGGGCTTCTCCTTTTCCCTCTGATCTGAATTTTTGGGCAATTTGTTTACGCTCGGCGATCATTCTGTCATACACCGACCGGCGCACCTCCTCACGGTAATTAATGCGCTTTATCTTGACATCAACGAGGGCAATACCGAATTTATTCAATTTCGGCTGGGCCTGTTTCAAAATCATTTCATCAATATTCTTTCGGCCGATGGTAATCATGTAGTTTTTAGGTTTGCTAGGTTGGTCGCTGGTCGAAAGGCCCTCCTCAAAGGTATCCAATTCACGATTTGAGTTTCTCACGGTCTCGATTAACCGGTTGGAGGTGATCAAGTTACGAACAGCGGGATCGATGATTTCATTCAACCGGCTTGTCGCCAACCTTGCTTCCATGCCGATGGTCCTAAAGAAAAGCACCGGGTCGACAATCTTCCATCGGGCAAAGGTGTCCACATAGATGTACGTTTTGTCCTTTGTCGGGATTTCCCCGGGATCACCATCCCATTCCTGTAAGTTATTGGGATACGCAACTTTGCGTTCAATAAACGGAACTTTAAAATGCAGGCCGGGCAATTGAATCGTGCGGTTGACTTTGCTGAATCGTGTGATCACCACTTGTTCGGTTTCATCTATGGTGAAGGCGCTCATCAGACCCGCGATTGCGACTAGAGCCACCAAGGCACCCACAACTATTTTAATATTCATTTTTCAACACCTTGTGTTTTTCCAAAATTTAAAAGGGGCAAAAGATTTTTTTGATCTTCATCGATAATGTATTTGGGGCCGAGTTTAGGAAGCAAGTCCTTGATGGATTCAAGATAGAGGCGTCGCTTGGTCACATCTTTTGCCTTTATGTACTCGGTGTATAATGCTTCAAACCGGGATGCATCACCTTTGGCCCTGTTAATGCGATCCAGGGCATATCCATCGGCCGCTTTTATGGTCCGTTCGGCCTCTCCCCGGGCAGCGGGGATGGCTTTGTTATAGTCCTCGCGCGCCTGGTAGATTAACTTTTCCTTTTCTTGAACCGCTTGGTTGACTTCATTAAAGGATGGCTGCACCGGACCCGGTACATTGGTGCGTTTAAGTTCGACGTTGACCACCAGGAGACCGGTTTCTGCCTTGTCCAGTTCTTCCTGAAGCACCTTTTCAGCTTCATTGGCGATTTCGCTGCGTTTGGAGATGACCTCGTTTATGCTGCGATCACCCACCACCAAGCGCATGCTGGCTTCGGCCAGGTCGCGGAGCAATCCGCGAACCTCTTTGACCTTAAATAAATATTGATAGGGGTCTTTAACTCTGTATTGCACGATCCATGGCACCAATGCCACATTCAGATCGCCGGTGAGCATCAGAGATGTTGTCGATGGGTCGGTTGTACCGCCGATGCGTCTATCTTGGGTTGAACGTTCCGAGCGGAATCCAAACTCCTCTTTTTCCACCTTGTCTTGGGACACTTTCGTAACGGTCTCAATGCCGAAGGGAAGTTTGAAATTTAGACCGGGAGGGGAGGTGCGCACATATTTACCAAACTGCTGGATGACCCCCACGTATCCTGTTTTAATCGTGAATATAGACGAATAGGCCAAAACCACCGCAATCAATAAAACAAAGATGGCAACGGTACCACCGGGGAGTTTTAGATTTTTAAATTGCTTTATAATATCGTCTACTTGAGGCGGAGGGCCGCCTTTATGCTGTCTTTGTTGTTGGTTCAATTTTTCCCAATCCCATGCCATAATTTCGTCACCTGTTTCTCTTATATATTAGTCATATGGAAAACATGTTTTGACGCTCCCCCGACAAATCAATTGGATTTGTCAGTGGACTCAGAAGTGTAGGTCTGTTGTGGTTATTGCTTATGATTACCTGTAATTTCAGCTTGTTTCTAATTACGCCATACTTTAAGTCGAGGGGTATGCGAAGTCAAGTAAAATTCAAAAAGGTGATCCCGTCCAAGGATCTATTTCAATGTGCAGCCCTATGGCTTGATATCCTAAATTTTATATCCTATATAAACATAGCTTATTATGATGGGGTATCCGCCATAGATGAAAAAGCGAACGATCAACAAAACATTTACAGGTATCGGCGATGTGCTGGGCAAGGTGCTCCTCCAGTACCGACCCATCACCGATCAATCCCTTATCCGGGTTTGGGATTTGTGGGAACGGGCCGTTGGGGAGAGCGTTGCCGCCAATGCTTGGCCTGCTGCCTTCAAGGCCGATATACTTCTGGTTCATGTTTCCAATTCCACCTGGCTTCATCACCTCAGGTTTATGGAAAACGATTTGATGGCAAACATAAACGATGCGCTGGGTCGGGATCAGATCAAGCATATTCGGTTTAAAATCGGTCCCATTTGACATTTAATAAAACACTTAACGTGATGTGTCACGCTACTACGCTGCACAAGGATCGGATTCACGAATTGGTCCATGGAAACGACATCACCACTGACACTTTTTTTAATGGGCGGGTGAAAGTGCGCCAATCAGTTCTGGGTTACCGGTTTTCAATTGATGCCGTTCTGTTGGCAGCCGTGCCCAAACCCAAACCATTCGATACGGTCATGGATATCGGCACGGGTTGCGGCATTGTTCCCATCCTAATAGCGTTCCGTAATCCGCACACTAGGCTCTTCGGAATTGAGCTGCAAGATGAGTTGGCCAAAATTGCTCAGAATAATGTCTGCGGCAATCACATGCAGGATCGAATTACCATATTACATCATGATGCCCGCCGTCTCAGCAATGATATGATCGATGGCCCTGTGGATTGGATCGTCAGCAATCCGCCATACCGGCCTGCATGCAGTGGCCGTTTAAATCCAAACTCAGAAAGGGCTCTGGCAAGGCATGAGATCCATTTAAGCCTCCATGATTTGATTCAGGCCTCAAGACGTTTTTTAAGGACAGGCGGACGCCTTACGATGATATATCCCAGCACGCGTTCAGTGGACCTGTTTTGTGAAATGCGTTCGGCCGGCATAGAGCCGAAGTGGATCCAAAACATTCACTCTCGCGAGACGGATGAGGCTAAGTTGATGCTCGTCCAAGGCAGGATGGGCGGAAATCCTGGATTAGAGGTTGTTTCTCCCTTAATCATTTACGGGGAGGATGGCAGCTATACTCCAGCCGTCCAAGAGATGATGGTACCCTAGTTTTCACGTTGGCTGCTTCGTGACCCTTTTAGGCCATTGACACCCCTTTTTAAACACGGTATTAAGCGCAATTCCAACAGTGCGTTGGATGATACGATCCGGGTGCGGAGAGGTTGCCGAGTGGCTGAAGGCCCCGCTCTCGAAAAGCGGTATCCCGTTTACCCGGGATCGTGGGTTCGAATCCCACCCTCTCCGCCACATTGTTCGGCAGGCGTTACAGCCAAGAATGCGGGGAAATCTTAAGAACCGCGCACTGGTCGTATCAATTTTATGTGGAGAGATGTCCGAGCTGGCTGAAGGAGCACGACTGGAAATCGTGTGTGTCGTTTATAGCGGCACCGAGGGTTCGAATCCCTCTCTCTCCGCCATCCCCTTTTGCCGTCCGAAGTGAATGAACTTACCGGAGAAGGTTTTAAAACTTTGTGGAAAGGGTTTGGGAAAAACAGACTACGACTGTCCGCTTGTTTACCCGACCATCCGGCGTGCCCAAAGGAACACGCCCAGGCCCACAAAGATTGTTGCCGCAGCCATGGCAAAAATGGCTGAGAAGCCGAAAAAATCGCCCAATTGCCCCATGGTGAGGGAGCCGAAGAACAGTCCGGCGTCTACGCCGCCTGTGAGGATACCGGTGACCTTGCCCCGATCGCTGGCGGCAATGGGGCGAATCGTCAAGGCGATGAGGCTTGGAAAAAGCAGACCGTGGCCCAAACCCGCCACAAAACCGGTCCCGGCCAGGCCCACTGTCGACGTCACTTGCATCAGGCAAACAAACCCCGTCCCGGCAATCACCAGGGCTACTGGAATCAACTGCTTTTCGCCGAACCTGTCGGCCAGCTTGCCACCGAACAACCGCGATATCACCGCTGCCGTCGAGTAGGAAACAAAGTAGGCGGACACAGACATCGAGCCGGCTTTGGCAAAAGGTGCCACAAAACCACCGTGGGCGGCAAAAGCCACACCGAAACAGAGGCAAATAAACGCCATCCGCCACACCAGACCAACTCGAAGCGCCTTCATGAAGCCGCCCCGCGTTCCACCCTGGGACGTTTTGAAATTATCCTTTAATGGTAGCAGAAAGAAGAAACCGGCAATGAAAAACACCGCTGCCGCCAGGAACATGGCGTTAAAACCCCATTTTTGGATGATGCTCTCTCCCACCACCGGACCGATGGCGATGCCCATCAACGGCATGACACCGAAAATGCCCAACCCTTCATTGAGCCGTGAAGCAGGCGCCAAATCGGCAGCCAGGGTCAAAGAAGCGATAATGCCCAATGCCACACCGGTGCCGAAAAGCAGCCGTAAGACCACTAAGGCCGGGTAAACCTGCCCAATGGTGCCTATAAAAAAAAGGTGTGCAATGCTAACCGCAGTCATTAGCACGCACCCGAGTACCAAGCTGCCCTTGCGCCCCAGGCGGTCCACCAGACCGGATGTCCAGGGGCGCAGCGCCACGGCCGAAAGGGACATGGTGCCCATGAGGATGCCGATATCCGATTTGCTGCCCCCCATGTCCAGGACAAGTAGGGGGAAAAGGTAAAAGACACCGATTCCGGTGGTCAGCAACAGGCCGCTGGCCAACAATAAGAAAAACTCTTTAGTGTATAGCGGCGCTTTTGTTAACGACTCAAGACGGTCCATCCTACGGTCCGATCCCTAAACGGTGTTGGAAAATTCAAAACAACTCACCTTTGATAACATATACTCGCAACTGCCGCCTATCGATTATTGGACTTAAGCAAAAAATAATGACGGTTTTGATTTTTGGCGTTACACAGGTATATATTTATGGACGTCCCTAGTGCTCCATACAATAGATATTGCAAGCCTTTTAATTTATATGATAAAAGATTGTTACTGATAGAGCGGATGCCTTATCGGGCAGCCTAAAAAGGTCGATTGCTGGTGCCATCCATGACACGCAATGCGCTGTTTACCTGTTTCATACCAGCTGGAAACAACAGATTGAGTCGTTTTCTTTTGATGAGACATTTTTCGGATTTTGAAGAACTTTGCATGGACTTATCGGAATGTTTTGCTTCCGCGAAATCAGACGATATCTTCGATCTCATTTCTGTGGCCCTTGAAAAAACTGCAAGTGTCATGCCCATGGACGAAATTATATTAATGATGTTGTCGCATGACAATGCTCATGTTAATATTACCCACTCTTACACTAAACTCGGGAAACCGATACCTGTCAATGACATCACTACTTGCTGCCCTTGGATGACAGAAAACATAAAAAATGGACACACTCTCAATTTTCAGGATATAGACGAGCTTCCCGAAACGGCCTCGCGTATTAAATCATATCTGCTCAAAAAGAAAATCAAATCCGCAATAAATTTACCTTTAAACCTGGGGGATAGCGTAATAGGCGCTATTTGCATTTTGTCCCTGAACACTGGGGCCTCGGCTCATGTACAGATAAAACGCCTAAAGATCATTGGAAATATTATCTCGATTGCACTCGCCCGAAAATTTGCTTCTGACGAATTGAAAACAACGACGCGACAATTTCGGACTATGGGAGATGCATTGCCGGCGGCAATCACCTATGTCGACCTTAGTGGTCGTTATCTCTATGCAAATGCCGTATTCCATAAATGGTACGGCGTTCCTTATGGAACGGCAATCGGGCGCACCGTCAGGGAAGTTCTCGGCGACAAGACTTACAACACTGTTAAGAAACTATTTGAGGGAGTTTACGATGGTAAGTCAATACGTTATGAAAGGGCCAGAACTCTTCCGGATGGTTCGGAGCAACAGATTGAGGCCTCACTTGCTCCCAGCTTCGACGCTTCAGGCCACCCGGATGGATTCTATTGCTTGATTCAGGATATAACAGAGAGAAAACGTTCAGAAATTAAAATACAAGAACAGCGAAACGAATTGGCGCGTGTAACACGTGTTGTAAGTATGGGGGAGTTGACAGCCTCTTTGGCCCATGAAATCAACCAACCTTTGGCAGCGATACTAAATAACGCAAATGCCGCCTACCGATATCTAAGCAGTAAAACGCCGGAAATAAACAAAGCGCGTTCAGCACTGGCCGATATTATCACAGACGACCAACGGGCCGGTATGGTGTTACAGCGTATTCGAAATTTTCTTTCTAAAGGCGATTTCGAACCCATCGATCTTGACATCAACAATATTGTGACCGAGGTCTTGAATCTTGTCAGAAATGACGCCTCGAGCAGATTCGTGTCGACAGAATTAGATCTAGCTCAGAATCTGCCCATGGTTCAAGGCGATGTGGTTCAACTTCAACAGGTGCTTTTCAACTTTGTCATGAATGGCTTTGAAGCTATGCAGGACATAACGGGTAAACGAAAGCTGTTGGTTCGAACATCACCTTTAGAAGATGATTTTATCTGTGTTATGATAAAAGATTCCGGGCTCGGAATCGATCGGTCACATTTTGATTCCATTTTCAGTCCTTTTTTCACCACTAAAAAAAATGGGATGGGGATTGGACTTTCAATCAGTCAGTCCATTATAACGGCACACGGGGGAAGAATGTGGGCGCTTCCGTCATCCGGACAGGGTGCCACATTCTGCTTTACCCTGCCGATCAAAAAGGAAAAAGCGCTATGAACCCGAAAGAACAAATTATATTTGTGCTGGATGACGACGCTTCGATGCGCTCCTCCCTGGAACGGTTGTTAGACTCAGTGGGTCTCCGTTCAAAACTGTTCAGTTCAGCAAGAGAGTTCCTTAATAGTGATCTTCCGGATATTCCGTCATGTCTGGTTACCGATGTGCGTATGCCTGGGATGAGTGGCACTGACTTGCAGGAAGAACTGAAAGTGGCCGGAAAGGAGATCCCGATCATATTCATCACCGCCTATGGCGAAGTCTCCATGAGCGTTCGGGTCATGAAATCCGGTGCGATTGATTTTCTGGAAAAACCGTTTCGAGAGCATGAATTGTTAGGCGCCATAAACAACGCACTTGAACAGGACCGGCGGAACCGGGAGAAGCGATCGGAGCTAAATGAAATTGTTCGTCGCCTCAACACCCTGACACCCAGGGAACGGGAAGTGCTCGAATTTGTTATTAGCGGCATGCTCAATAAGCAAATAGCCTATCATCTCGGGATTGTTGAGAGAACAATCAAGCTTCATCGCGCTCGAATCATGCAAAAAATGAAAGTGGACTCGCTGCCGGAACTTGTACGGATTGCCGAGAAAGCCGGCATTCAACCATCTACCCCCTCCAGCTAGCTAATTGAGTATTTCGGACCGCTGCCGCCTTCGGGTGGCACCCACGTGATATTCTTAAACGGATCCTTGATGTCACAAGTCTTGCAATGAATGCAATTGGCAGGATTAATTTTTAACACCCTATTACCACTGCTTGCATCCACCTCAATTTCATAAACTTGAGCCGGGCAAAACCAACGGCAGGGGCTTCGAAACTTTTCCCAGCAAGTCGTCGTACATATCTTAATATCATTCACTTTAAGGTGGATCGGTTGATTCTCTTCATATTCGATACCGGCATAAAACAGGTCTGATTCCCTATCCAATATAAGGTCACAACTCTCTTTAAGAGCCCGTGGTTGCGATTTCAGCCCTGAATCGCTATCAGAATGAAACTTCACTGAACGGAAACTTGTGTGATCTTCACTGGATCTTAATCTGGCACGCCAGTCACGCCCCGCCATTGCGTATTGTAAGCCGGCACGGGCAACACCGGTGAAAAATCCGCGGTGAAAAGCTTGGTGGTAATTCCGCGCCCGGTAAAGCTCACTGGCCGATTTGCTTTTATAAAAAGTGTTTTCATAAGCTTGTAGTTTTGATTCTGAAAAGTTTTCGTCAACAATGCAGCCGTAAATGGTTTCTGCAGCTAACATACCGGATTTCATCGCAAGATGGATACCTTTGATGCGTTGCGAATTAAAAAGGCCGGCGCCGTCGCCAATCAGAAGGCCTCCGTCAAGAGCCAGCTTTGGAATCGCAAAGAATCCGCCTACCGGAACCGTCTTTGCGCCGTACTGCAGTAGAACACCGCCTTTCAGTATTCGGGAGATGCGCGGGTGACATTTTAATTTCTGAAACGCTTCATGTGGAAACATGCCCGGATCTTTATAATCAAGTCCGACAATCAGCCCCAGGGAGACGAGATTGTCCTTCATACCATAAACAAATCCACCCCCATAAACGCTTTGTTTCAATGGAAAGCCCGCGGTATGAATCACCTCGCCCGGGGCAAGGATTCCCCCGGGCAGATCCCAAACCTCCTTGATTCCTATCACATAGGTTTGGGGATTTTTTCCCTGGGCAAGTCCAGGGGCCTGTAGCAACGATTTTGTAAGACTGCCCCGGGCACCTTCGCCGAATACAGTTACCTTCGCGTGAATGTCGATCCCGGGTTCGAAATCGTTCTTTGGCGTCCCTTCGGAATCGACGCCCTTGTCACCGGTTCGAACACCGATTATTCGGTTAGCGTCGTATAGCACCTCTACGGCAGCAAAGCCGGGCAGGATCATGACGCCGCTTTCATCCGCCTGTTCCGCAATCCATGAGGTTAGCTTTGAAAGAGAAACGACATAGCATCCGTGACTCTTTAAAAAAGGGGGGACTACCGGGGATTTAATGGCGTTCTCTTTTGTTAGAAACAGCACCGTTTCACCTATAACCTCGGACTCCAAAGGAGCATCCCGGAGGTCGGGAATCAGATCCTTAAGTGCGCACGGATCCATGATGGCGCCGGAAAGACTATGGGCGCCGTCAAATTTTCCTTTGTCCAAAACCGCCAAGGTAATATCTTCGACAAGACGGCCCTCTCCACTTTCGGTCACCTCTTCATTGTGTTTTTGAATCAGATTGGCCAAATGTAATGCACTGCTCAGGCAAGCCGCGCCACCGCCGACAAAAAGCACATCCACGTCCATCGTTTCACGACTTTCCATTGTCATGCATTCCCCTCACCTTGGCAGGTGTTATAAAACATTTGACTCGATAAGTTTCAACGCTAATTTCCGTCCTATCTTTTCTCCTGTATCACCGCTGATAAACTCACATACCTTTCCGGAAACCCTTTTTGTTAAAGACCGTAGCTTGATACGTTTTTTTTCAGACATGTCGACCCCGAGATCTTCGCTTTTCCAAAACAAAATCGGCTTCTTTTTTGCTTTCATGATGGCAGGGATGGATACCCGACGGAATTCATACGCTTCGCCGCTAATGGTGGCCAGAAGCGGAAAACCGCCTTCAAAAACACCATATCCTTCGGAAAGGGGCTTTTCGAGTATAACCTTATCATCCTTGACGCTTATTTTCTGCACGATGGAAATAGCGGGAACCCCTAACAAAGATGCAATACCGATACCGACCTGACCGTTGTTAGCGTCGGCCGATTCCCGGCCACACAGAATAAGGTCGAATTTTCCCATTTTTTTGATGGCCGCTGTCAGCAAATGAACGACTCCAAATACATCGAACGCATCAATGGAGCTGTCCTGAAGAAGTACGGCCCGGTCAGCGCCGGCAGCCAACACTTCCAAAAAAAGGTTCTTGCTCAAAGCGCGCCCCATGCTTAGCACCGTCAGTTCCGAACTGCCGGGAAGACTCTCGGCAATCCTCAGTCCTGCTTCAAGCGCATTTTTGTCAAACGGGCTCAGTACAGGCGGTATCCCCTTCGGCACCACCATATTTTTTTCTTGATCAACCTGAAAGCTCGTTGGCGGCCCTTCAGGGTCCGCCACTTGTTTCATCAATACGAGGATTTTGAATGCTTCTTTCATATTACCTCCGATTTGGGATATCGTTATGATAACGAATAGTTCAAAATTGTGACATCGTCCAACGCGAAAGTTATAGTTATAACGTTGCACCTTAAAAGAAGGATGCTTGCGCTAACGCAACCTTAGTATTTTTTGATGTTTAAAAAAATTAGGTATTAGGGTAATCAATGGTTCCCCATAGTGATATAGTACTGGCTAAACAATCACCCGGACACCTCCGGGGATATCTCGGTTTTGTTCCCGAAAAAGCCGGCAATGCACAGCTGATGCACATCCTTTGATATTTCCATCAATTATCACGTTGTTAACGTTGCGGGGACTTACCCCCACCAATTCATCGTCCTTGCCAAGGGCTCACTCAGAGTCGAAAGTTATCTTCCACCTGCCAACGAGCAAAATTTGCCTCAAAGATGCCACTGGTTGGCCAAACAGCAGGCAGGCCGTAAGGTGCTGTTATATAATGATATTAACACGTCAGCATAGATTGTCTCGGGAACTCCTGTCAACTTGATATTCCCTTTAGGGAAACATTGAGTGCCTTTATGTCTAATTTCTTTTAAGGAGAATATATTATACCTATTAAACTGATAAAATTTAAACGACCTCACATACTTAATAAACACAAGATAAAAACCATGGAGAAAGAAGATATGAACCGCGTTGTTGTTTTCGGAGAAATCGAGGACGCTGCTCCCACA
>CAJIBC010000413.1_pt1 | contig 20632 bp, 15 predicted proteins | sample 9199231 | NCBI WGS metagenome assembly CAJIBC01 (sample SAMEA7708282, study PRJEB35096) | sediment metagenome | biome: marine neritic benthic zone biome [ENVO:01000025]; feature: sediment [ENVO:00002007]; material: shallow marine sediment [ENVO:03000034] sea grass bed [ENVO_01000059] ...
AAGCCCGGTGCCTGCGGTAAACGACCTCTTCAAACGCAGCGGCCTGAAGATGGCGGATTTCGAGCTCATCGAATTGCATGAAGCTTTTGCAGCACAGTATATCGGATGTGAAAGGCAGATGAAGGTCAAAAGAGAGATAACCAATGTGAACGGCTCCGGCATCGGCATCGGCCACCCCGTGGGCGCAACGGGCTGCCGTCTAATCGTGACGCTCCTCTACGCCCTGAGGAAGCAGGGCAAGTCATTGGGTCTCGCAACCCTTTGCGGTGGCGGCGGAATTTCTTTGGCTACAGCCATAGAAATGTTGTAGCGACCGAATTCCGAGGAGGCGTTAGATATGGACAAGGTAATCATTACCGCAGCATTAACCGGAGCCGTAACACCCAAGGCGTTAAATCCCCATATACCGATGACACCGCAGGAGATTGCCGATGACGCTTACGCCTGCTGGAAGGCGGGGGCTGCGGTCGTCCACCTCCATATGCGCGACGAAAAGGGCATCGGGACAATGGACAAGGAGCGGTTCAAAGAGACATTCCATCTGATTCGTAATCGGTGCGATGTCGTGATGAACCTGACGTCATCAGGCGAGGAAGGCGCCTCAGATGAAAGGAGAATGGCCCATCTGATAGAACTGGAGCCTGAAATGGCCTCATACGACTCAGGCACTTTCAACTGGATGCCTTCCGCGATATTCGTAAACTCCCCGCAGTTTCTCGAAAAACTCGGTACAGTGATGCAGGAGCACAATATCAAGCCGGAGGTCGAGGTCTTCGATTCGGGAATGCTGCACAATGCCCTTTACTACGTCAAGAAAGGGTTTCTCAAGACACCGACTCATTTTCAGTTTGTACTGGGCGTCCTGGGCGCATCGACGGCAAGGGTCGATGACTTGGTCTATCTCAAGAGCATGCTGCCCAAAGATGCCACATGGTCTGCCTTTGGGATAGGCAAGGACCATCTGACGATCCTCTATGCGACAATCGCCATGGGCGGGCATGTCAGGGTCGGATTGGAAGACAATGTCTACTACGCCAAAGACAGGCCCGCCACCAACGTTGAGTTGGTCTCCCGCGCCGCCCGCCTTATCAGAGAGGCGAACAGGGAGATCGCCACGCCCAAGGAAGCGAGGCAGATTCTGGGATTGAAGGGTTAACCCCATCCTGAAACAATCACTCGAAGCACTTCGCCTTCGTGCCGGATCCGGCTGTGAGGCCATATCTCGATATTCACCGGAAGGAATTTGCCGGGTTTCAGTTTTTCCTCTTACAGTATCGTCATAGATCACAGATCGTATGAGCTGAATTCACAACTCCTATCTTTAAAAATCGCACACATTTTTACCCGTAAATTCATGTATATTGCTTTAACCATCTATTATTAAGAGGTATACAAGAATAGGGGGCGTGTGTTAGTTGGAGTAGAACCAGCCTCTGTTTGCTAAGAATGGGAAAGAAAATCATAATAATGAGAAAGATTCATATTAAAGAATATTTATTGATTATGCCTGAAAAACCTATAAGACATTATAATAATAGATAAAATAATAATATAAGAATAATATTGACAAAGACAAAACGAAAATATTATATAGAATAATATTCATAATTTGCGATAAAAATATGTAAGAAAGATTATATTTGTGAAAAAATAGATCGGAAAAACGAGAAAAAAATAGTGTCCAGTACACTTCAACCACATGAAAAACAAGTAGAAAACGTATATATGAAGAGAACCAGAGTCACGATGTGGTTTTTTCCCGGAAAATGAAAACTATTCAAATAGATGATGATAAAGATTGAAAGGAAGAATCATGGACGTTCAACACATTGCGGTGCTTGGATCGGGAACCATGGGGCATGGAATCGCCCAGGCGGCCATATTTGCCGGGTTCGAGGCGACGCTCTACGATATTGCCCAGGACTTGCTCGATCGGGCCCGTGAAACCATCCGGGGCAACATCGACAGATATTTCGTGGCCAAGGGAAAGATGACCCAGGCTGAAGGCGATGCGGTGTTTTCCCGACTCGCTATCGAGGTAGACCTGGAAACGGCTGTTGGCGACGCGGATTACGTTATCGAGGCGGTACCTGAGAACATGGAACTAAAGAAAAAAATTTTCGGGGATCTGGATCGCTTCTGTCCCGCCCATGCCATCTTGGCAACCAATACCTCTGTCTTGTCCGTTACGGCCATTGCCGGTACCACCAACCGGGAGGATCGATGCATCGGTACCCATTTTTTTAATCCCGCTGCCCTCATGAAGTTGGTGGAGGTGGTGATCCCCATGGGCGTCTCAGAGGAAACCATCGAGACCACTTTGGCCGTGCTCACGAAAATGGGCAAGACGCCCGTCAAGGTAAAAGACGTGCCCGGTTTCATTGTCAATCGCCTTTTGTGTCTGCTGTACCAGGAGTGTGCCCAGATTGTGCTGGAAGGAACTGCCACCGCCGAGGAGGTGGACACCGCCATGCGGCTTGGTGCCAATCATCCCCTGGGGCCATGCGAATTAGCAGATTTCGGTGGCCTGGACGTGGTCAAGATGGCCCAGGAAGGCATCTATAATTACACCCAGAACGGACGTGACCGACTCAACATCCTTTACCGGAAAATGATCGAAGCCGGTCGACTGGGGAGAAAGAACGGCAAGGGATTTTATGACTACCATGCCGACGGTACCAAGACGCCTTTCAAGCTTTTTTAAAAAGGGATTATGCCTGGGTCGCGGGGTATTTTTTTTCGCCCGCCGCAGCCGGTCAGTACATTGGGAACAGTCAGCATAAAGAAGACAGGTGAGCTTTTGGAGGGAACCATGGCGTACGAGGATATCAAATTCATAAAAGAGGGCAGCATCGCCACCATCATGGTGGATCGACCCAAGGTTTACAACGCTGTTCGGTTCTCGACCATGCTGGAGATCGATCGCGTTATGGACGATATTGAAACCGACAATGCCATTCGCGTCGTCGTGGTTACCGGTTCCGGGGAGAAGGCCTTCGTATCCGGCGGGGATATCTCCGTCATGGCCGAGGGACTCTCCTACGCAGACACCCTGAATGAAGTGCCAAGGGGACAGGATGTGATCACCCGCCTGGAACAATGTTCAAAGCCGGTCATCGCCCGGATCAACGGCTATGCCCTCGGCGCTGGAACGGAATTGGCCCTGGGTTGCGACATTCGCATCGCTTCGGAAAATGCCGTCATGGGGCTCCCGGAGATCACCCTGGGGATCATTCCCGGATACGGCGGCACCCAGCGGCTTCCCCGTCTAGTGGGCCTGGCAAAGGCCAAGGAGCTCATCATGACCGGCAGCCACATCACAGCCGAGGAAGCCCTTGCCTTAGGGCTGGTAAACAAGGTGGTTCCCAGGGAAAGACTGGACGAAGAAGTGAAGACCCTGGCCGATAAATTGGCCGACAAAGCCCCGGTGGCCATGCATATGGCCAAAGTCGCCCTGAACCACGGCACCCAGGCGGACCTGCGTACGGCGCTGGACATGGAGGCCCGATGCTACGCCATTTGCTTCGGCACCGAGGACCGTATCGAGGGAACGAATGCGTTTCTCGAAAAGAGGGCTCCCAAATTCAAGGGGCGCTAGGCCACCACCGGCACCTTCGGTAAAAAGGAGCGGCGCATCGTTTCCCGTTAGAGTGATAAACCCGGCTGGCAGTAACAGCAAACCGCAAAGGACCCATTGAGGAGAGAGTATCCATGGCCAAGAAATATTACAGCGACAGAAACCTTAAATTTTTGCTGTACGACGTGTTCGACGTGGTTTCCTTGACCCAATACGACTACTACTGCGAACTCAATAAAAAGAGTTTAGACATGGTGCTCAGTTCGGCGGGGAAAATCGCCAAGGATCTGTTATGGCCAATATTCGAGGAGATGGACCGTAATCAGCCGGAATTTCATAACGGCACCATCAAGGTGCACCCGGACGTGAGGAGAATCATGCGGGAACTCGGGGAAGGGGGCTGGATCTCCACCGTCGTTCCCTATGATTTGGATGGCGAGCAACTTCCCTTGATGATTGCCAATGCCTGCCAGTTCATCTTCATGGCGGCCAATTACTCGGCCACCACCTACTCGATACTTTCCGACGGGGCTGCCAGACTTGTCGAGCATTTCGGCAGCAGAGAACTCTATGAATGCTACGTGCCCAAGATGAGGGCCGGCGTCTGGCAGGGCACCATGGCACTCACCGAGCCCGAGGCAGGCAGTTCCCTTTCCGACATCACCACCACTGCCACGCCCAGCGACAATGGATACTATCTGATCCGCGGTCAGAAGATCTTCATTTCCGGCGGAGACAGCGACGCCGTGGACAATGTGGTGCATCTGCTCTTGGGCAGGATCGAGGAGGCTCCCGCAGGCGTCAAGGGCATTTCCCTTTTCGTGGTCCCCAAGTACCGGGTCGAGGCGGATGGCTCACTCATCCACAACGACGTGAACACATCCGGGATCTATCACAAGCTAGGCTATCGGGGCTGTCCCATCGCCCAGCTCAGTTTCGGCGACAAAAACGCCTGTCGCGGGTATCTGGTGGGTGAGCCGCACCAGGGGCTCAAGTACATGTTCCAGATGATGAACGAGGCCCGCATCGGCGTCGGACTCGGAGCGACCGCCATGGCCGCGGCCGCCTATTACGCCGCCCTGGAATACACCAAGCAGCGCAAACAGGGCCGGAAAACAGGCCAGAAGGATCCCACGCTCCCGCCGGTGGCCATCATCGAGCATGCGGATGTCAAGCGAATGCTCCTCTTCCAGCGCGCCGTCAGCGAAGGATCCCTCTCGCTGGCCATGCAATGCAGCAAATACGTGGACATGGAAAAGGCTCTGGACGGCAAAGATACCGAAGCTTACGGGCTGCTCCTGGACCTGTTGACCCCCGTCTTGAAGAGTTATCCCTCCGAGATGGCCATCTTGTCCATCAGCCAAGGGCTTCAATGCTTTGGCGGATCGGGGTTCTGCGACGACTACCCCCTCGAGCAGTATTACCGGGACTGCCGCATTCATCCCATCCACGAGGGCACTACGGCCATCCATGGCATGGATCTTCTGGGCCGCAAGGTGGTCATGAAGGATGGTCTGGCCTACCGGCTTTACCTGGAAGAGGTGAACAAGACCATCGCAGCCGCCCGCGCCTATTCGGACCTGACGCCACATGCCGATAATTTGGGTGATGCCCTGTCACGGCTGCATGCCTTGACCGATCATCTCCAAGCCGTGCGCCGGGAAAAGGGCGACGAGTTCTACCTTGCCGATGCCACCCTATACCTGGAATATTTCGGCATCATTTGCATCGCCTGGCAATGGCTGCTCCAGGGCGTCGCCATCCAACGGGCCCTTTCGGAAAAGTGCAACAAGAAGGACGCCAGGTTTTACAGTGGAAAGATGGCGACCCTGAACTTTTTCTTCGCCTACGAGCTGCCGAAATTAACCAGTCTGGAAGCTCGACTCCGTCAATCCGACGGATTGACAGTGGAAGCGGATGCCGCCACTTTCGACGAATGATGCGGTGCGGGTTTTCCAGCACCATCATTGCGACAACATTGTTTCATCAAAGGAGACACACCGTGGAAGTAATCGATCAAGGAACAGGACCATTGTTCGTCGAGCCGGATCCGGACCGCGACCGGGCGTTTTTCCAGAAAAAGGACCGCCGCATGGTCAACAAGGTGATGGACCTTAAGACAGCTATCGAGACGTTTGTCAAAGACGGGGAGTACCTTGGCATCGGGGGGTTCGGTGCCAACCGGACCCCCATCGCCGCCTGCCACGAGATCGTTCGCCAGGGCAGAAAGAATATGGGGTTCGCCGGCCACACGGCCACCCACGACATGCAGATTCTAAGCGCCGGCGAGGTGTTCGATCGATTGGACGTGGCCTACGTGGTGGGGCTGGAGGCCAGAGGACTGTCCACCTGTTCCCGTAAATATATGCAAAGCGGAAAGGTTCAGGTGGCCGAGTGGACCAACTACGCCCTGTCCGTTCGGCTCAAAGCCGCTGCCATGGGCGTGCCGTACCTGCCCTGCCGCAACATGATGGGAACGGACACCTTCAAGTACAGCGCGGCCAAGACGGCCGTTTGCCCCTTTACCGGCGCCAAGCTGGTACTCCTGCCGGCTCTATCGCCGGACGTGGCGGTGATCCACGTTCACGAAGCGGATATTTACGGCAACTGCCGATTCAAAGGGATCGCCGTGGCGGACCTGGATCTGGCCAATGCCTCCAAGCGGCTGATCATCACCACCGAGCGACTCATCTCCACCGACGTCATCAAAGCGGACCCCTCTTTAACGCGTATTCCCTATCTCTTGGTGGACGCGGTGTGCGAGGTTCCCTATGGGGCCTATCCGGGCAATATGGCCTACGAATACTTTTCCGACGAAGAACATTTGAAACAGTGGCTGGCGGTGGAAAAGGATGAGGCGGCGTTCGAGGCATTCCTGAACCGAAACATTTACGGGTGCAAGGACCATGAGGCGTACATCCGGCTAAACGGCGGGTTGGAAAAGATTAAGAAACTGCGTGCCGATGAGCTGCTATTAAAATAGGAGGGATGGATCGTGGCGGACTACAATTCGATGGAACTGATGATATGCGTGGCTTCCCGTGAGCTGGAGAACGGCGCCACGGCAGGGGTGGGCACGGGCGCGCCGTGTGCAGCGGCCATGCTGGCCCAGAAGACGAAATCGCCTGACCTGGTGATCATCTTCGAAGCCGGCGGCGTAAAACCGGAGCTGCCGGAAATGCCCATCAGCGTGGGGGACTCGCGGACCATGCACCGGGCTGTCCTGGCCGGCAGCATGGGTGAGACCATGGAGTATTGCGCCAGAGGGTTCGTGGACTATACCTTTCTGGGCGGGGCCCAGATCGACATGTACGGCAACCTCAATTCCACCATTATCGGCGATCACGCCAAACCCAAGGTTCGGTTTCCGGGAAGCGGTGGCGCCAACGATTTTGCCTCTTTTTGCTGGAAGATGATGGTGATGACCCCCCAGGATGCAAAGCGCTTCGTGGAGAAACTGGATTTTTGCACAACACCCGGCTGGCTGGAAGGGGGCGATTCACGGGCCAAGTCCGGATTGCCCCTGGGTGCCGGGCCACACAAGATCATCACCAACATGGCGGTGATGGATTTCGAGCCCGCGTCCAAGCGCATGCGCATCGTCTCGGTCAATCCGGGTTATACGGTGAAGGATGTCCAGGAAAACTGCGGGTTCGAGCTATTGAAGGCCGAAAAAATTGTCGACACCATCGCCCCCAGCGAAGAGGAGCTTCGGGTGCTTAGGGAAGAGGTGGATCCCCACCGGTACGTGATCGGGCGATAAATCACGGCTCTGTATACGGTATGTATTAACCGGTTCGTTTTTTTGTGGCGTCGACAGTACAACCCAGTTTTCCGGGGTGCTCCGGTCTGCCATCCGTCACCCCCTATTGTGGCATAAAAAAAGCCTTTTTGCCGGTGGCTGATCTATTTCGAAAATCCGTTTCCGTTCGTCAATGATTGTGAAAATTTAGTCGGTAACACCATCCTCAAGCGCGGCATTCAACACGCAGGTAGAGCGGGAAAGTCGTCACTTTGACCAAAAGCCCGGATGTCAGCTTGCAATTTGCAGATGGTCTTGCTACGATCTAGTTTAGACCTTACTTTTTGATATTATTGTTAAATATGGCAAATTTTTAAGTTGCGTAAGCATGGATGACAAAAATAAAATATTGGAAAAATCTATTTTCGATATTTCGGCCAGGTTGATTAGCGTGCCTCCCGCCAAGATCGGCCGGGAAATCGATGCGGGGCTGGAACGCATCGGAGAGGTATGGGGTTTTGACCATATTATCCTCTTCGAGTTTTCTACATCCGCAAACACCTTAAACATTGTCCATTCCCATACGGCTCCCGGTGCAACCAGCCTCTCCGCCAAAGAGATAAATAAAGGTGCCCCGTGGATAATCGACAGATTGCGCAACGGAGAATCAAGCCTGTTGGCCGATATCAGGGAGGATCTCCCGGAGCATTCGGCACGGGGCCGGTACCTTTTGACAAAAGGCATAAAATCATGCCTCTCTTTTCCTCTAAAAATCGGCAACAGGGTGCTGGGAGGCGTTTTACTTTTTTCCCTTAAAAAGAGACCATCCTTGGCGCAGAATATGGTTGAAAGGCTCCATCACCTGGTGAACATTCTATCCGGCGCCTTGGAAAGGGCCAGGACGGCGTCAAGGATAGATAGAATACTTGACTTTGAGCGTTTGCTCTCGGACGTATCCGCCAGATACATCAATCTGTCCAGAGATGCATTTAATGATGCTATCAGGGACAGTCTTGGCCGGATAGGCCGCCTTCTGGATGTGGACCACTGCCTGTTTTTTAAATTTGATCCGGACCTGGAAAGGTTCCTAATTTCGGATACGTTTGCATGGTGGCCTGAGGAATTGGATCAAGAGATGGCCGAGGTGAGACAATGGCGAAAAACAGATCCGAATATTTATAGCTATATCAAATATTTATCTGACAACTGGTTGCGGAAAAAAACTGTACGGTTTATGCAAGGCGAGGCTTTGCCAAAAGAAGCATCGGACCTGTTAAAGGCCAATGAAAAATTAAAAATTAAATCTGCAATTTCCATCCCGGTGTCGGTGGGAGGTAACGTGGTTGGTGCCATACTGCTTGATTCGAAGCGCGAGAAACGTGTGTGGCCGGATAGTTTGGTTCCCCGGCTCAGACTGCTGGGCGAAGTATTCGCAAATGCACTGATAAGAGTGAAGAATGAAGAAAAAATCCTTAATTCCCTTTCGGAGGTCAAGAGACTCAAAGACCAAATCGAAGCAGATTATCATTATCTGGCCGAAGAAGTTGAGCTGGACCATCATTTAGGCGAGATTGTCGGCCAGAGCCGGGCCCTGCAAAAGATTCTGGTAAAGGTAAAACAGGTTGCCCCCACCCATACCACGGTTCTTGTTTTAGGCGAGACCGGTACCGGAAAGGGCGTGATTGCCAGATTGATCCACCAGAACAGTCAATATAGAGACCGTCCTTTGATCCAAGTCAATTGTGCGGCCCTGTCACCTCTGCTAATTGAAAGTGAATTGTTCGGGCATGAGAAAGGGGCGTTCAGCGGGGCGGTGAATAAGCGCGTGGGGCGTTTTGAACTGTCGAACAACGGGACGCTTGTTCTTGATGAAATTGGCGAACTGCCCTTGGAATTACAATCAAAGCTGCTGCGGGTGTTACAAAATGGCGAGTTTGAACGGGTAGGGAGCAGCCATACGATCAGAACCAATGTCCGAGTGATTGCCACCACCAACCGGGATCTGGAGCTAGAAGTGGAGAAGGGCCGATTCCGCAGGGATCTGTATTACCGGTTGAGTGTCTTTCCCATTGTGATACCGCCTTTGCGTGAACGGCCGGAGGATATTCCCCTTCTCGTGAACTGGTTTGTGAAAAAATACAGCAAGGGGATTGAAAAAGAATTCATAAGAACGCCCCAGAAAACGATCACTGCCTTGAAGCGCTATGCATGGCCGGGAAACGTCCGGGAGTTGGAAAATCTGGTTGAAAGAGCGATGATCATCAGCACGGGGAGCTGTCTTCAAATTGAACTACCCTTCATTGACAGCCAGGGCCCATGCGAGGAACAGACGCTTTCGGAAGTTGAACGGCAACACATATATAATACCTTGGAACAGACCAACTGGAAAATTGAAGGCCTGGGAGGCGCTGCAGAAAAACTGGGGATCAATCCCAGCACACTGAGATTCCGGATGAAAAAGCTGAAGATTAAAAGGCCCTCATCCCGTTGAGTCTTGAATGCCTCCATATATTGAGGATCCCTGGGATGCCACGGGTTAACACCCCACTGATGCCAAGTTGCTTGTCCGTCCTGCCCGGATAAATCTCAATTTGTGCGGGTTGCCCACATAAACGCCACAGCCCAACTGCTCAAGTTGCCGGCTAATCCACGGTGAGGGGATTCCTGATTTAATTGCCACGGTAGATCCTTAATATATTGAGGTACCCGTAAAATGCCACGGGATAGCACTTTGTCTAGCGTTTTCCTTCATCTTCAGAGAATCGATTTAAATCAATTTAAATAACCGGTTGTATCGCTTTATGCCATTATTCCCGTTAATGGCATGAAGCTTGTAATCATTAAAAATGACACTCAGCGCAATGAGTGCCCCAAGGGATGATAGAACTCATCTATGCAGCAAACGGCGGGGGTGTTGATCTTTAACACGAAAATATCCGATTTTTTATGACCCAGGTAATGATAATTTAATAATGGTTTTAAAAAGACACATCGCCGTAATCGGCGCCGGTTTGACGGGGCAAGGGATTGCGCTGCTTTTTGCCATTAAAGGGCAGGAGGTTATCCTTTTTGATCCCGATCAGAATCTGCTTACGGGAGCGTTCGCCAAAATAGAAAACAACATACAGTCTCTCCTTGTCAATGGCATTTGTGGTGACGAAGACGTCGATTCTATTAGCGAACGCATAAAATTGGGAAAAAATCTCAAGGGAACAGTTACGGGTTCCCGTTTGGTTGTGGAAACCCTGGCTGAAGATATCGTCCTGAAGCGGTCATTTTTTAGGGAAGTAGAGCAATATTGTTCTCAGGTTACCATTGTGGCGACCACTTCCCTGGCATTCGATATTGATGATATAGCCGGTTACAGTAAAATCAAGGACCGGATTTTAGGCATATACTTCTGGTCGCCACCGTATCTTATTCCATTTGTTGAAGTCGCCAGCGGACCAGGTACCATTAAAGATGTCATGGACTACACATGCGATCTGCTGGAGGTCATGGGACAATATCCAGTAGTCGTCAAAAAAGATGAACAACTGCTGGCCAGAAATCGGATGCAACAGGATTTGTGGGGCAAATTTCTTTCTATTGCAGAGCCGGAGGACGATACATGAACAGTCACTACAAGTATATGTCCGAAGGCGGCAATATACGAACATATCTCCGGTTAGATTCTGGGGCAGTTTTTAAATGGAGGAAAGATAATGCGTAAATTGGAAGCAGACATTATTGTTGTTGCAGGCGGGGCCGCCGGATTGGCGGCAGCAGTCGCGGCAGCACAGGGCGGGGCAAAGGTCGTCGTTTTTGAAAAAAGGGCGACCACCGGCGGTGCCGCAAATATGGGCATGGGACCTTTGGGGATCGAGAGTCGGCATACACGACAAAAGCAGTTTAAACCGACCAGGGATGAGGCCTTTGAGGCTTTCATGACGTACACCCACTGGCAGGTTGACGCCAAACTGGTCCGCGCCTATCTGAACAAGTCCGGACAGACCATTCACTGGCTCGAAGATCTTGGGGTTGAGTTTGTCGAGCCTGCTTCTTACTTCCCGACCGCGTATCCTACGTGGCACTTGATCAAGCCGGAAGCGGGAAAACCCGGTCCCATGGCTTCCGCCACCATGATCAAAATTCTGACCCAACGGGCCAAGGAAATGGATGTTAAAATCCTGCTGCAGACACCGGTTCAGAAACTGATAAAAGAAGGGAACACCGTTGTTGGCGTGATTGCCGAAGACACGGCCGGAGAGTCCGTCGAGGCATACGGCAAGGCGGTAATTCTAGCGACAGGCGGCTTCGGGGGCAACCCGAAGATGATTAAAAAACATACCGGATTTGAATGCGGAAAAGATTTACACTCCTTCAGGATTCCTGGCACCGAAGGGGATGGGATCCGGATGGCTTGGGAAGCCGGTGCGGCTCGAACCCACATGACAATGGAAATTATATTCCATATGCCGGATATGGTTGCCCTCCCGCCGGATCTTGCCATGGCATGCATGCAGCCGCATATGATGGTCAATCTGCTTGGCGAGCGGTTCGTTGATGAGGCCATAATGCCCAATACGACTTTTACCGGCAATGCGCTGTCCATTCAGAAAGACCGGTGCGGGTTCATGATCTTTGACGATGCCATCTGCGATGCCATGGAAAAGGATTTTGACCATCTGAGCGTTGTGTTTCCCTTTCCGCGCATCACTGATTTCCGTAAGCGTATCCAGGATACCCTCAATTCAGGATATAAGCATCTATTTGCCGCCGACTCGATCGATGATCTGGCCAGCCAGACCGGCATCGATCCCCATGGGTTGAACGCCACCCTGGAATCCTACAATACCTTCTGTGACAAAGGGTATGATGAGCTCTTCAACAAAAACCACCAATACCTGCGCAAGATAGAAACGCCTAAGTATTATGCAGCCAAATTCTACCCCGGCGCATACGGCAGCCTCGGGGGGATAAAAATCAACCATAATGCGGAGGTGATTGACAAGAAATGGAATGTCATTCCGGGACTTTTTGCTGCGGGTACGGATGCCTGTTCGATTTTTGGGGACAGCTATGTCTTTATCTTGCCGGGCAACACCATGGGCTTTGCCCTCAATACCGGTCGTATCGCTGCGGAAAGTGCCCTGTCGCAAATTAAGGCGCTGGGCTAATGGGATATCTCCCGGCATCGGTAAGGATCTGTTTAAACACCCTCAATGGGAATCACCAAGGGCGACCGGGTCGCCCTTTTTCTCCCCCAACTTTGCAAATTATTGGGGTGAAGGACACCTGTCCATTCAATAATTTTTCCAACATGGAGGATCATTTATGAAAGTCATCAAAACGGAGTTGGCCATTATGGGCAGCGGGCTAGCCGGTCTGTCGGCGGCATTGAGGGCAAGGAAAGCCGGCGTTGACGTTGCATTGTTTGAAAAGCGGCCCTTCCAGGGAGGCGGGGTTTCCAATACACCGATGTCGACCATGGGCTGCCGTCCCGAGCGCGAGTATCAGGACAAGGCGTTTGAGATCCACATGGATTACACGAACTGGAACGCCAATGCCGCGGCGGTGCGTTCCTGGATCAAGTATTCCAGCCAGATCAAGTCCTTCATCAATGATGAACTCGGCCTGGAATTCATGGGGACAAAAGAAACGTCGCTGGAAGAAATGGGCACCTATCCCGGATACGGCGCATGCTTTCCCAAGGCGTTTTGTATCGGGGATTTTTTCTACTTCAAACCTATCGGAAAGGGGCATGGCGCGGCCGTGATCTGTAAAAAAATGGCGGATCTTTTCCGGAAGGAGGGGGGCGAAATCTATTTCAACACCCCCATCCAGAAGTTGATCAAGCAAGGCGACAAGATCACCGGCGCCATTGCCTATGACCGGGTGGCCGATGAGCAGGTCCTCATTGAGGCAAAGGCTGTTCTCATCGCCTCCGGAGGTTTTATGGACAATGCGGAAATGATGCGCAAAGAGCTAGGGTTGAAGATTACCGACAAGAACCTGTCCGACGGCGCCACCGTCTTTCCCATTCACTTCAACAATGCACAGATGATGGGGGACGGAATAAATGCGGTCTGGGAAATCGGTGGCGCCAAGGGCGGTTGCGGTGTTAACTCCGGGTGCAGCATACCCGGTCCCGGCATTGTGGGCGACAACATCGCCTGGGTGCAGCCGACCCAACTCACCACCCTTATCGAACAGCCTTATCTGCACGTTAACAAGTACGGGCAGCGCTTCATGGATGAAGGCCATAGCGACGAGCACATGGTAATTTATACCGCCGTCAACAATCAGCCCGATAAGGAAGCGTATATCATTTTCGACGCAGATGTCCTCCATCGCATGGAAACCAAAGGCGTGGAGCGGACATATTTCATTTTTGACAACCCGGTATTGGAGAATGTCCACGCACAGTTTGAATCAGTGATCGAAAAGGGCAATAAGCACGTCTTCATCGCGGACTCCATCGAGGCGCTATGCAAACAAACAGGTATCGACGAGGCGGGTTTGAAAGAGACGCTCACAAGGTACAACGGCTTTAGTGACGCCGGATATGATGATGATTTCGGATGTAAAGCCGAATGTCTGTTCCCTGTTCGTAAACCCAAGTTCTATGCGTTACGCCTGGCGCTCGCAGGGTATCACGCCATCGGGGGCATCCGCATCAACGGTAAATGCGAAGTGGTGGACACCAAACTTCGGCCCATCAAGGGCCTTTATGCCGCCGGCGACTGTTGCGCGGCCGAGCTGTTCGGCAATCCGCCCGTGGGAGGCATCGGGATTTCGACGATCTGTTTTTCACAGGGATTCATCTGCGCGGAAGAGTCTGCCAAATACATCAAGTAGCCATAACAGGAGGGCCATAAACATGAAGCTTACGATTAAGGAGTTCTGTATCCGTTGCGGGCTTTGCGAAGATCTGTACGGAGAATTGTTTCACTTTGACCACAAGAAAGATGCCATTGAGATCAAATACGATGTCATTCCGTCCGAACTGGAGGAAAGAGCCAAAAATGCCATAGCGGACTGTGCCATTGCCGCCATTCATATCGCACGGTAGCGTTTTGAAAGTGACTTATAACGCTTGAAAATGTCTACCGACATCATTGCGGCAATCTGTCATTTTCACCTTCCCGCTAAAAGGAGCGAATATGAACATTGCGTGTAATCTGGAACGAGCAAAAAGGTATTTTCCCGACAAGCCGGCGGTGATTTTCGAGGATGACGTATACAGCTACCGGCAACTGGATGAGCAGGCCAATCTGGTGGCCGGCAGCCTCCATAAAATGGGGGTGGAAAAAGGCGATCGCATCGCCATTTTCCTCCCCAACATTCCCCAGTTCGTTATCACCTATTTTGCCGCCCAGAAGCTTGGTGCCATCGCCGTCTCGGTCAATGTCATGCTCAAACAGGATGAGGTGAGTTATATCCTCTCAGATTCAGGAGCCAGGCTCGTCTTTGTCAATCAGGAACAGCGCGAATTCGTATCCCTGGACGCTGCGCCGACACTGGAGCATGTGGTCATCGTGGAGGGTACGGCGGCACAAGGGGATATCGCCTTTACCGAATTTCTCGGGCAGGGCACCCAAGATCTGCGGGCCATTGAGATGGCGCCGGATGACCCGGCAGTGATTCTCTATACGTCCGGCACTACGGGGTTTCCCAAGGGGGCGGTGCTGACCCATGGAAACATCGTATCCAACTCCCTGACCGCTTCAAACCACTCCAAGGTCACCCCGGAGGACCGGCTGCAGCTGTTTCTTCCCCTCTTCCACTGCTTCGGCCAGAATTATATATTAAACGGTGCTTTCAGCAAATGCGCCACGGTGGTCTTGCACCGGCGTTTCGAACCGGAGCCGGTTCTCAAAGCCATCTCAGCGCACAGGGTCACCATGTTTTTTGCGGTCCCCACCATCTATACCCTGTTTCTGAGCATGGATACCGGCGGATACGATTTGTCGTCCCTCAGGTATTGTTTCACCGCCGCTGCCAACATGCCTATGGAAATAGCGGAGAAATGGAAAGCTGCTTTCGGCCTTGCAGTGCATGAAGGCTACGGCCTGACCGAGTGCTCCCCCTTTGCCAGTTACAACCATGATTTCGATTGCAAACTCGGGAGCATCGGCACGCCGGTGGAAAACGTGGAGATGAAGGTGGTGAACCAGAGTGGGGAATCCCTTCCACCGGGTGAAATGGGTGAAATCATAATCCGGGGCCCCAACATCATGAAAGAGTACTGGGGCAATCCCGAAGCCACAGCAGAAACCATACAAGACGGCTGGCTCCATTCCGGGGATGTCGGTTTTATGGACCCAGACGGTTATTTCTTCATTGCCGATCGCGTGAAGGACATGATCAACGCTGCCGGGTTCAACGTGTATCCGAACGAGGTGGAGCAAATACTTTACCGGCACCCGGCCGTCCTGGAGGCGGCGGTGTATGGTGTACCGGACGAAATAAAGGGAGAGGTGGTGTGTGCGGCCGTGGTGCTGCGGGAAAAGGCCGCTGTTACGGATGAGGCGCTCATTGCATTCTGCCGGGACAGCATGGCGGTCTACAAGGTGCCCCGGACGATCAATTTTGTCTCGCAGCTCCCCAAAAGCGCCACGGGTAAGATTCTGAAAAGGGTTTTAAGAGAGGATGGGGGGTAACTGATCGATGTTCCCTGAAGATGGGTAAGGTCCCTTATCCCGTCAGAATGGGACAGAAAGGGAATCAACATGGAAAAATTGACCGTTGATATTGCGGTACTCGGTACCGGCGGTGCCGGTATGACGGCGGCCATTCGGGCGGCCGAAGGCGGCGCCAAGGTGGTGATCCTCGAAAAGCGACCCTGCCCCGGGGGGACGTCCAACACCCCCATGTGTGTGGCGGTGACGAAGAAGGATCAGGAATACCGGGATAAGGCGTTTGAAGTGCACATGGCGATGACCCAGCAAGCGGGCAACGGCCCCCTGGTGCGGGCCTGGCTGAACAAGAGCGGGGAGATTCCCGAATTTCTGGAGCGTCAGGGCTACAAGCTGGGGGATAAGTTCGCTTCGGCCACGCTGGAGACCATGGGAAAAGTGCGCGGCTACGGGGTCGGGTTTCCCAACGGCTATTTCGTCCACGACGCTTATTTTCTGCCGTCTCGGGGCAAGGGCCACGGCGGGGCCATGCTGATCCGCCATTTAGTAGGCCGGGCTGCGCAATTGGGTATAGACATCCGTTATTCGACACCTGCCAGAAAGCTCATCAAGATCGGGGAGCAGGTGAAGGGTGTTCTTGCCGAGTCCCTGGACGGCAAACAGATCGAGGTGACCGCAAAGGCGGTGATTGTGGCCACGGCGGGTTTCAACGACGACGCCGAGATGGTCAAGAAATATAGCCGGTATGGATTCACCCTGGATCCCTCCCCCCAGGGGGGTGGTGACGGCGACCTGTGGTTTGTCCAGCCGAACCTGAAGCTCACCGGCGACGGTATCAAGATGGCCTGGAAGGCCGGGGCGGACAAGGGGGGCATTGGCATTGGGCTCATTCCCAATACGCACAGAAAGGGCATTTCCCACGTGCCGCCCTGGGTGCTCATCAATCAGCTGATGACTATCCAGGAGCAGCCCTATCTATGGGTGAACCAGCAGGGTAACCGCTACTACAACGAGTCTTTCTCCGACGAGCACATGACCCAGACCGCCTGCATCGCCCGTCAGAATCCCAAGTTCGGGTACCTGATTTTCGATGCGGCCACCAAACGTCGGCTGGAGACCCACGGTCCGGAGTTGCAGTACTTCATCTTCCCGGCCGAAAAGATCGAGGACCTTGACGGTCAGATTACCCAGGCCCGGGCGGACGGCAACAAGGACGTATTCATGGCGGATTCCCTGGAGGATATCTCGGCCCAGACCGGCATCGATATCGACGGCCTGAGGGCGACGGTGGAGGAGTATAATGGATATTGCGACAAGGGCCATGACGACGTGTTCGGCAAGGATCCGAATTACCTCTTCCCGGTGCGGGAGCCGAAGTTCTATAGCATGCGGGTGCGCTGCTGCGCGTACCAAACCATCGGCGGGATTCGGGTGACGGGAAAAACCGAGGCGGTGACCCCCGAGCGCAAGGTGATACCGGGCCTTTATGCGGCCGGCGACATCATCGCGGGCGAGTTGTACGGCGATCCGCCCATCAACGGCTGCGGAACGCTGAGCATCGCCATGGGCACGGGGCTTGTGGCTGCCGAGTCGGCACTGGAATACATCGGCCGATAACTTCCGGAAAGAGAGAGGAAAATCAATGAAGCTAAAGGTGGAAGATTTCTGCATCCGGTGCCAGATCTGCGAGAGCCTGTACCCGGGCCTGTTCAAGCTGGATGTGGACGAAGATGTGATTGATGTAATGGTGGACGAGGTCCCCGGTGACCTGATGGACGATGCCAAAAATGCCATCAAGGACTGCGCCGTCACCGCCATCCGGTTCTACAAATAGCAAACAAGCATCCAAAAATAATCCCTGCCGGCTGCTCCCCAGGCGGTAAAGGCTCGTCTTGCAGGTTTTTAACCAATAATTTTGCCTTGCCTGCATTAACTATAGCAGACTTGTATCGCTGCCGGTGGCAGGTCGAACTGTTCTTTAAATGGATCAAGCAACATCTGAGAATAAAGGCGTTTTATGGAACCACCGAAAACGCAGTTAAAACTCAGATTTGGATCGCAATATCGGTGTATGTATTGGTGGCAATTATCAAAAAGAGGCTGAAAATCGAGCTGAGTCTCTACACAATATTACAGATTTTGAGTTTGACTCTTTTTGAGAAAATGCCCTTGTACCAGGCGTTTACACCGATCAATTACAAAAACAAAATTGCTAGTGCCCATATCCAATTGAATTTTTTTGAATCTTAACCGGACACTACTGATAAATGATGAGTGATTTAAAGGAGGAAGAATGTTAACGAACGCGTTTATTCCCTACAGGGGCTATTACAGCACCCCTTTTGTTAAATGGCAGGGCAAACTCGCCAATGAGAATTCGATTTCTTTAGGAGCCAGTACATCGAGGCGATGGTTCGAAGAAAAGGGTGTCGATCCTCAGATGTTCGACTATGTGATCCTGGGCATAACTGTCGGTCAGCCCTGTCTGTTCTACGGTGGGCCCTGGGCCTCTGCGCTCATCGGTTCCACGGACACGGCCGGTCTGCTTATCAGCCAGGCCTGTTCAACATCCACCATCGGAATATACCAGGCCGCCATGGGAGTCGAAACGGGCACCTTTCAAAATGTGTACACGCTTTTTACGGATCGCTGCTCAAACGGTCCCCACACCGTCTGGCCCAATCCCCAAGGACCTGGCGGCCAGGTGATTTCTGAAAACTGGATGATGGACCACTTTGGGAAGGATCCGTGGGCCGGATCCGCCATGATTCAGACCGCAGAAAATGTCATCAAGATGGCCGGGATAACGCGTGAGGAGTGCGACGCGCATGTGCTGCGGCGATATGAACAATATACCGAGGCACTCGCCGACGACCGGAGTTTCCAGAAACGCTATATGATTCCGGTTGAAGTCCAGATCTCCAAGAAAAAAAGTATTATAATCGAAGCTGATGAAGGGGTGACCCAAACCTCGGAAGAAGGCTTGAAACGCCTTAAGCCGGTACTGCCCGGTGGTCAGTTGACCTTCGGCACCCAAACCCATCCGGCAGATGGACATTGCGCGCTCATCGTAACAGACAGGGAAAAGGCTAGGGAATTGAGTCCGGACCCGCATATCGAAATCCAGGTCATCTCATTCGGGCATGCCAGAGTCGAAAAGGCGCATATGCCCATGGCACCCGTTCCCGCGGCCGCCATGGCCCTCGACAGGGCCGGCCTTTCCATCGACGACATCAAGGTCATCAAAACCCATAACCCTTTTGCCGCCAATGATATCTATATGTCCAAAAAGCTGAATATCGACGTCAATTCATTTAACAATTACGGAAGTTCCTTGATATTCGGCCATCCCCAGGCGCCCACAGCCGGACGGTCCATCATCGAGGGAATCGAAGAGGCCGCCATGCTGGGGGGAGGATACCTGCTTTTTACCGGATGTGCGGCAGGGGACACCGCTGCTGCCCTCGTACTCAAGATCGGATGATGCCTGCGGCAGGCATGATGGGTCGCGCAATCGAAAAATATTTCCATATTGAAACAGCGGATTTTACTCGTCCGTCCAAGGAGAGAACTTATGAAAGAGATAAAAACGGTTGGCATCATTGGGTTCGGCGTAATGGGCGCCGCCATCGGTATCAGCGCCGCTTCTTCCGGTTACAACGTCATATTCAAAGAATTGAACGATGAACTGGTTCAGTCCATGTATGACAAATGGGTGACCAAGGCCATGAACAAAAAAGTCGAAAAGAAAAAGATGACCTTGGATCAGGCAGATGAGATTTCTAAAAGAATAAAGGGCACGTCGCATTTCGAGGATCTAAAAGATTGCCAGTTGGTCATCGAGGCCGCGGTGGAAGACATTGAACTGAAAAAAAAGATATTTGCCGATCTATCCAAATTCTGTAACAACGACACGATCATTGTGAGCAATACCTCCACTTTTCCCATCAAAGAATTAATGGAAAATGTTCCTTGCCCCGAACGGACCGCAGGACTGCATTATTTTTTTCCCGCGAACGTGAATCGGCTTGTGGAGGTGATCCGGCAGGAAAAAACCAGTGATGAAACCTTCGAGGCTGTCAAGGCATTTGCCATTAAAAAGGGTAAAATCGCTATCTCGGTCAGGGATTTTCCCGGGTTTGCCATTAACCCGATATTTATCTCCAGCTATCTGGCATTGAATTCTTTCCATGGAAAATGCAATGCCGCCACTTTGGACAGTATCTCCAAGGAGGTGTTGGGCCTTAAATACGGCATCATGTGGGTTCAGAACTTCTCAGGCATCGGTACCAGCTACCATGCGGGGAATTCCATGTACAATTATCTTGCTGAAACAGATGTCGGCTTTCTCGAAATCCCCCAACCGCTGGAGAATTGTTTTCGCAACAACGAACAATGGAACCTGCAAGACGGTGCTGATATCGAGGACAGAACTGTCCGGAAAGTGGTTGCCGACCGGCTTTTGGGGACGATTTTCACCATAGCAACGCACCTTGTCGACAAAGCGGTCGTCACTGTAAAAGATTTGGAAGAAGGCGTCAAAATTTCACTTGCCTGGCCCCAAGGTCCGTTTGCGCTCATGAATCAAATGGGGATGGAAAGGGTGCGGGAATTGATCGTCAACATCTGTTATACAAGCCCTTTGAAAATGCCGGATCGATTTTTAACATCGATCCCGGCCCCTTGGGATCT
>CAJIBC010000650.1_pt1 | contig 20599 bp, 17 predicted proteins | sample 9199231 | NCBI WGS metagenome assembly CAJIBC01 (sample SAMEA7708282, study PRJEB35096) | sediment metagenome | biome: marine neritic benthic zone biome [ENVO:01000025]; feature: sediment [ENVO:00002007]; material: shallow marine sediment [ENVO:03000034] sea grass bed [ENVO_01000059] ...
CGGCGGTCACCCGTCGGCGGCCGCAGCCTCCATTAAAGGACAAACGCTGACCCAGGTCGAGCATGTGCTGTTAAAAGAACTCTCTAAAGGCATCAAGCCCCAGCGTCTATCACAGCAGCTCATGTCTTCTCCGCCCATCTGTGTGGACTGCGACGTTACCTGCGCCGACGGAAATGCTCAACTAACCCGATACGGCATCAATGGCCTGTTGGGCACCTCGGAAAAAGGAAAAGTTCCAAAACTATTGGGGTATATCACCCGCCAGGTCATAGAGAAAGCCATCCACCACAATCTTGGCCATGCTCCGGTCAAAGACTACATGACCACAGAAATCCAGGTCGCCGCCCCGGACGCCGATCTGGATGAGATTCAAGAAAAAATCATCGGACACAAGCAACGCATATTGCCAGTGGTGTCCAAGGATAAAATCCAAGGGGTCATTACCCGAACCGATTTGCTCAATGTTTTGGTGCAACAGACCCAACTCACCCTGGACAACTCCCCAGACCCAATCAAAAACCAAATTCCGGCCCGCATGCGGAACATCACCCATCTCATGCAGGAACGACTATCCGCCCATATTTTAAACACACTGCGGAGGATCGGACACATAGCGGATCAATTGGGATTCCAAGCTTATGTGGTGGGAGGATTTGTCAGGGATCTATTTTTATACCGCCGCAACGAAGATATTGACATCGTTATCGAAGGTGACGGCATAGCATTTGCCCGTACCTATGCCAAGACATATGGGGCCAGGATTCACTCCCATAAAGCATTCGGCACTGCTGTGATTATCTTCGATGACGGTTATAAAATCGACGTGGCCACTGCACGGCTGGAGTATTATCGATCACCGGCGGCATTGCCGGATGTGGAGATGAGTTCCATTAAACAGGATCTATTTCGCCGTGATTTTACCATCAACACGCTTTCGCTGCATCTTAACCCAAACCATTTTGGATATCTGATCGACTTTTTCCAGGCTCAAAAAGATATCAAGGATAAAGCCATTCGGGTCTTACACAATTTGAGCTTTGTCGAAGACCCCACACGCGTTTTCCGAGCGTTGCGTTTTGAACAGCGGTTTGGGTTCACCATCGGAAAATTAACCTCCAATTTGATCGAAAATGCGGCAAAAATGGACTTCTTTAAACGCCTTAGCGGACGCCGAACTTTCTCAGAAATCAGGCTGCTGCTGGAAGAGGAAAATCCGACCCCCGCCATTATCCGCATGGAGGATTATGACCTGCTCAAGGTCATCCACCCCTCCATAAAACTCGATCGGAAGCTCATATATTTGTTAAATTCGGTGAAAAGCGCCCTGGCCTGGCATGACTTGCTGTTTCTTGAAGACAAGTACATGCAATGGGCAGTCTATCTCATGGCCTTGATCCAACATTGCGATCTGCCGACATCCAGACGCATCTGTGATACCTTGGAACTGGCACCCCGGTACCGTAAGCTGTTGTGCGAAGAACGTTTGAGGGCCCAAAAGCGCTTGCAAAAACTGGAATATAAACCACCTGCCAGTGACAGTGCCTTGTATCGCCAGCTACATGAGTTTCGAACGGAACTCATTTTGTATATGATGGCGGTAACACGCAACCGCACTGTTAAGAAAAATATTTCAAGATATTACAACCAACTCAAAGATATTCAGCCAACCATAGGCGGCCAAGAGCTCCTCGATGCCGGCCTAAAACCAGGCCCTGTTTTCCGTCAAGTCCTTGAAGCGCTACTGGATGCCAAGCTAAATGGCGACATTGAAACCAAAATAGAGGAGCTGGCGTTCGTTCAGCGTTGGATTCAAGAACACACCTCTCACAATTTACTTGATTCCCGGGCACCGAGTCAGTAAATTGAGCCATTTTTCAATTGGAACACAATTGAATACCACATTCTTGACGGCTTTCGTTCTGATATAGGAGCACTCAATGGTCCACAAGAAAAGAATCCTCAGCGGCATGCGCCCCACGGGCCCATTGCACATGGGCAATTATCTGGGAGCGCTGGCCAACTGGGTTAAAATGCAGGAACAATACGACTGTTTCTTTTTTGTCGCAGACTGGCATGCCCTTACCAGCGATTACGAGAATCCGGGCCCCATGGCGGATTATGTGCGGCAAATTCTCATCGATTGGCTCAGTGCCGGCCTCTCACCGGACCAAAGCACGATCTTCGTACAATCCAAGGTTCCTGAACACACCGAGCTCTATTTGATCTTCTCCATGATTACCCCTGTGCCGTGGCTGGAGCGCAATCCGACATATAAGGACCAAATTGTCCAATTGCAAAATAAGGATCTATCGACCTTCGGATTCTTGGGTTACCCGGTATTGCAGGCTGCAGACATCCTTATGTATAAAGCCCAAGGCGTACCCGTGGGAGTGGATCAAGTACCCCATGTGGAAATCACGAGGGAAATCGCCAGACGGTTCAATCATCTTTACACTCCTGTTTTTCCGGAACCAGATGCCATTCTTACGGAAACGCCGAAAATTCTTGGACTGGATCGCCGTAAAATGAGCAAAAGCTATGGCAACGCCATCTATCTCTCAGACAACCCTGATCAGATCCAGAAAAAGGTCATGCAAATGGTGACCGACCCGCAACGGGCCCGGAAGAGCGACCCCGGCAATCCGGAGGTGTGCAATGTTTTTGAGTTTCACAAACTCTATACGGATCAAACCACCGTGAAACTCATCGATAAGCAATGCCGTGACGCTGAAATCGGATGCGTCGAATGTAAAAAAATCATGGCCGCCAATTTGATCAAAGCCATGGCACCGATCCATGAAAAACGGCGTTACTATGAATCACACCCCGAAATTGTGGACGAAATTATGATTGAAGGCAGTGCCAAAGCCCGACAGGTCGCCAAAGAGACCATGGCACAGGTCAAAGACGCCGTTAAAATGAGATATTAATGTTTCCCACTTATGATTGGCAGACAGACCTAATAAACTACTGAAAAAGAGCAAATACGCCTGACATGATTGCGGATGACTACAAAGTTAAACTTGAGAATGTATTTGAAGGCCCCATGGACCTTCTCATACACCTTATCAAGAAAACCGAGGTTGACATCTACGACATCCCGGTAGCCCTCATCACCGAGCAATATTTGGCTTATATGGAGTGGATCAAACTCCTCAACATCGATAACGTCGGTGATTTCCTGGTGATGGCCTCTACGCTGGCCCACATTAAATCGCGTATGCTGCTGCCCCATCACGGAGACAGCGACGATGAAGAAGATCCTAGAATGGAACTCATTCGTCCCCTGGCCGAATATCTCAGGATAAAATCAGCAGCCGAATTGCTCGCCAACCGGGATCTGCTCGGCGACACGATATTTACGCGTAAAGTCAAGGCCAAAGAGTTTCTGGAAGATGACCAAGAGATGATCCAGGTCGGGCTTTTTGAACTCATCGATGCTTTTCAAAGCGTGCTTCAGAGGGTCAGCAAAGACCACAACGTTGAAATTCCCACAGATGAGGTGTCGGTTAAAGACCGTATGGGTGCAATAGTGGATGTTCTCGAGGAAAAAGGCTCTGTGGTTTTCACCGAATTATTTGAGGCTACAGATGAAAAACGCTATCTCATTGTGACGTTTCTAGCACTATTGGAACTCATGAAACTCAACCTGGTCCGCGTGGCACAGAGCGCCCAAAGCGGCATATTACGACTTTTTTACCAATAAAGGGCTATGCAGGAAAATCTAAGCAATATCATTGAAAGCCTGTTGTTTGTCTCGGAAGAACCGCTAACGGTAGAAAAATTAAAGCATATTTTTGAAACCGTAGACGCCAAAGAGATTCGATCGGCACTGCAATCCTTGGCCGAACAATACGAGGCTCGCGGCGGTGGGTTTAAACTGGCTGAAGTGGCGGGTGGCTGGCAGCTACGTTCGCGTGCGGAATATAACCCATGGATTAAACGCATGCTGCAGCCCTCTCCCCAACGGCTGAGCAAGGCGGCCCTGGAAACCTTGGCCATCGTTGCCTATAACCAACCCATTATTCGCGCCGACATCGAACATATACGCGGCGTGGACGCCGGCGGCGTACTGCGCCAGCTTTTGGAACGCAAACTGATCCGCGTTTTGGGTCGCAAAGAGATTCCCGGACGTCCACTCATTTACGCCACGACCAAGCTGTTTTTGGAGCTGTTTGAGCTAAAAGACCTCAAAGACCTCCCCTCCCCCAAAGAGATTGAGGAGATGAGCACCGCGGCAGAGCCAGCACCGGATGTCCCATCTTCGGTGACAGAAGAGATGTCTCCAGTCGAAATAGCACATGCGCAGCAAACGGTACTGGATAACCTGTACCAAGATGCACCCCAAGTTGATGTTGATGAAAATCCCCCGGCTTTCGCCTTTGGGACTTTCCCAAAATATGTGACGGTCAACGTGGTAAAAGGAAAATCAAGAGAACCCAAATATCCGTCGGAAATTTCATTTGCACTGTCAAGATTGCCTGCCCAAAAATGGAACATATCAATGGTTCGCTCACATATCGCAACGCGCGTCACCAATGAAATCCCTGGACAACATAAGACCTCAATATAGACGGCTGATGGGGATAACCACTGATACCACGTCAACCGATGGGGCTAACTTTGCATCGTTGCTCGTGAGCATCAATAAAGCGACTGATTTCGGTTAGATGGTCCCCAAAAAAGCCCTTGACTTTTATTCGCTCCAACCAATATAAGTGTTTGAATTCATGCTGGTTGAAAAATATTATGGGCGGTTAACTCAGCGGGAGAGTGCCACCTTCACACGGTGGAAGTCACTGGTTCAAATCCAGTACCGCCTACCATATAATTGTTGAAACCGTTGCACTGATGTCAAATTTCCGACACGATGCGCAGATTTCTTAGTTTGCACACGCCTTGCCCGATACCCATTCGAATCGTCTAAAGTCCCAAGGTTTCATTCAATGCCTTTGCTTTGAGGCCTGCCTTATCCATAACTCTAAAATGTATATGTATCTGTCATTGCATCATATATTACTAATAACCACCCTCATTTCGATGGATGATGAGCTTTTCAATAGGTTTTTTTCCCAAGCAGGAAAGGCGATCTGAATAAGCTCCACAACAATGGCGTAGTATTTGCTGTTAAGAACGTGTGTAAAGACTAAAGCAGGATCTACGGCAATCCGGTTACGGCCAGATTACAGACTTTACGGATAAAAAGTTAGAAGTGATCGCCAACCAACATCTATTTGAAGTCGTAACGAAAAAACAACCAGGTTGAACCTACGGAGTAAAATATGAGTGCATTACTATCGATAATGATTGAACATGGCATCTTTATTTTTCCATGCATTGTCATTGTCATCGCCATTATGGTTGTGGCCGTAGCAAATGCCGAAAACTGCACATACCCAGCCGAATGCTTTAACTGCAATAATACCTCCTGCTGTGAATGCAGCCATCTATTGTAAGTGAAGGGGTGTAAGCGAAGGGGTGTAAGCGAAGGGGCAATCACAACAATGTATGGGACCATCACGGTTCAGGCCCAAGCGTGAAATAGGCCGACTAATGTTGGAGTTCCGGAATTGCGTCAATTCTGTTGGAGGATAATTCGTCCAACTTATTGTGAAATGGATAGAGGAGATGAACCGCAGTGCCTTTCTGATTGTAGAACGCACCGTACCGGGATGACGCGGCCATTAATCGAATACCGTTTCCAACGCAGGTCAAATACCGTCTTTTCTTACGGTAGTGTTTATAAACCTTTTGTACGTTAAATCCTTTGCCGCAATCGTTTACCCGGATAATCAGCCCCTGGCTTCCCAGCAATACGCTTACGGTTATCGGCTTAAGCGGGTCGCGATGATGTGCATGGCAGTAAGCATTGGACAACGCCTCGTGGAGAAGACTTTTTTCACCAATCAGATCAGAGAGGGGGGATTTCAACCATGGTTCCAAAAAGGCGGCAATCTTAAGCTCATATCGATACAACCAATCGAACCCGGCCCCGTATGGTGACTCCGGACACGGACGAAAATGACCGGGAATGACCCGGTCCTCCCGGATCATTTCTGGAGACTCTATGAATTCTCTGGCTTGACTGACATCAAGATTCAAAAGCATGTTTATCCCATCCTTCATATTCGAGCTTATTGACACAGGGTACCTGGAACTTTCATCGGCGCTGCCCCTAGGAACTTAATAGGGGTGCTCATAAAATTTTCAGGCCATGTCAGGAAAGTCTGACGGGCGCTTTTCCATCACAGCAGAAAAAGGTGGAAAAACAAGACACAACACGATACGTAGCTATGTCTGATTGTTTTTATAAATTCATGGCTTGGGATAACAACACATCATTATGACAAAATTCATTTTCAATAACCGGGTCAATCCACACAAAATCCTACAGGGGATGCTTTCCGCCATCCAATTTCTGACCATCGTCCCCTGCCATACACGATCAGCATTTGATGCCCGGGCTGCTCTCCCGTACTTTCCCGTTTGCGGCCTGGCCATTGGAATTGTGGTGGTGGTGGTGGACGTTTTGGCCTCACAGATCTGGCCAAGACCTGTTGCGGCCATGATCGATATCATTGTTCTGGCGATAATCAGTGGCGCCCTGCATCTGGATGGGTTGGCTGATACGGCTGACGGCCTGTACGGTCGCCGGCCACCGGATCAAGCGCTATCCATCATGAAAGACAGCCGCATCGGTGCCATGGGATTGGTGTCCGTCCTGTGCTGCATGGGCCTTAAGTGGGGGGCAATGGCGAACATGACGGCCTATTTCAACGTCTATCTCTTTATCATCCCAGCCTATGCACGTGCATCTGTATTGTTCGGCACCAAACTGATGCCATACGGCCGTCCCGACGGCGGTACCGGACATGCCTTTTTTGATTCCCCTTTGAAAATAAAGGACTTTTGGAGTTTGGGGCTGCTCGTACCGCTTTCGTTTTTCACATCATGGGGCTTTATAGGACTTAATGTCGGTTTTGGCGTCATCGTGTTTACCGTGATCGGATGGTATCGACGAAAAATCAACTGTATCACCGGTGACATGCTGGGTGCATTGATCGAAGTTACCGAAACCGGCCTCTTTCTAATCGCCGCGTCGCGTTGGGGTGGATAATGGATAAGGCATTGAAAAATAGATACTCTTTTCGATTGGGGACCACCTCCTTCATCTACCCTGACGACTATGTGTCCAATGTTCGGCAACTGGCGCCATATTTTGATGAAATCGAGCTGCTCCTGTTCGAGAGCGCTCACCTGCCGTCGAGTGGTGAAATTGATGACTTGAAAGGGCTGGCTCTAAACCACGACATCACCTATAATGTTCATCTTCCCATGGACATTGATCTGGCGGCAGACAAAGTGGAGATACGCCAACTCGGCATCACGGCTATCGCCAAAGCCATTGACCGGGTCGCTCCCCTGGAGCCGACCACCCATACCCTTCACCTGACGTTTCATCAGACTGAAAAAGGAAACGCGCTTGTTGACACCTGGCAAAAGCGTGCAGCACAGAGCGTGGCCCATTTATTAAAATCAACCGACATTGATGCCGGCCGCCTCTCCATCGAGACCTTGGATTTTTCCCCGCTTTGGCTGGCGCCTGTGGTGGAGATGCTGGATCTATCTATTTGTGTAGATGTGGGACACCTGATTCTTCACGGATTTGATCTTGCGAAAGTGTTAGACCTGTTTGCAGCGCGAACCACCATACTGCACCTGCATGGTGTTGTGGCCGGCAGAGATCATCTTTCAGTGCGTCATCTGGAGCCCGATAATCGCAACACCATTTCACGCTACTTGAAGAATTTTAAGGGATCCGTCTCCATAGAGGTCTTCAGCATAGACCAATTAACCGAATCGATGGCTTGCTTTCCCGATCTCATGGACTTTGTGTCTTGACAGGTATTCGGCAAAGACGGGTAACATCGGTTTTTCCGTAAATTCAAGCACACGTCATCAAAAACAGATAGCTTGAACATTGTACTTGGCCGAAGGCCCACCATGAACAAAGTTGAACTGCTGGCACCCGCCGGCAATCCTGAAAAGCTCGAAATTGTCCTGCACTACGGTGCGGACGCAGTCTACCTGTCGGGAGAAGCGTTCAGCCTGCGGAATTTTTCCGGTAATTTTTCCTACGATGAATTAAAGTCCGCCATCAACCTGGTCCATGCACATAATGCCAAAGCCTATGTGGCCATCAATATCTTTGCCCGTCCCAAAGATATCCAACCCATGGCCGATTATATTGATCAGCTAAAAACCCTCTCATTGGACGGCGTCATCCTATCGGATCCGGCGGTACTTTCGCTGGTTCGGCGCATCGCCCCGACCATCCCGATCCACTTGAGCACCCAAGCCAATACCACCAATGAAGAAGCTGTTCGGTTTTGGCAAGGCCATGGCGTGCAACGCATCAACGCGGCAAGAGAGTTGTCGCTGGAAGAGATCTCCCAGCTTGCGATCAACAACCGGATGGATATCGAAGCATTTGTGCACGGCGCAATGTGCATCTCCTACTCGGGGCGATGTTTGCTTAGCAACTATATGGCCCAGCGTCCCAGCAACCAGGGCATGTGCTGCCAGCCATGCCGCTTCCAATATTCAGTCATGGAAGAGACCCGACCGGGCCAATATTTCCCGGTGACCCATGACGATCGTGGCACTTACATTTTTAATTCCAAAGATCTTTGCATGGTGCAGCATCTTCCTGAAATGGTGGGTGCCAATATCCGGGCCCTGAAAATCGAAGGCCGCATGAAAGGCATTCACTATGCCGCCACAGCCGTTAAAGTTTACCGGGAAGCCATTGACGCATACTATGCCGATCCCGAAAAGTATGTGGTACAATCCCACTGGCAGCAAGAGTTGGATAAAATCACCAGTCGGGGGTATTGTACGGGATTCTACCTGGATTCTCCGCAAGCCTCGGCCCAGAACCCTGCACCGCCACAGCCGCCGACATATGCCCTGGCGGGAAAAGTGATTGCAAATGCCGGCCGCAACCGGGCGCACATTGAAGCCCGCAATCAGCTTCGGGTGGGCGATCCGGTAGAAATTATCAAACCTCATGGACCGGCCATCCGTGATAGAATTGCTGGAATTATGACTGTCGAGGGAGATCGGGTAGAGATCGCCCAACCCGGCAGCCGTGTCACCGTTGACATCTCTACTGATTGCGATGAACTCGATCTGCTTCGCCGTTCTGAAAAGAGACATATCGCCAAATGAAACGAAAATCCGCCAAAGGATTCACATGGATGGCTGCTTTTACGGGCCTGCTGTGTGGTGCCACCGCAGGGGCATTTTTGGCGTTGACCAAAGATTTGCCTCAAATCGTCGCATTGGAGAGCTACAAACCTTCGGGTATCACTAGAATCTACTCATCAGATCAGGTCCTGCTTGGAGAACTGTTTGCTGAAAAACGGGACCCGGTGCCCTTGTCACGAATACCTAACGATTTAAAAACTGCGCTGCTCGCCACCGAGGACCGGCGTTTTTATGAGCACAGCGGTGTCGCCGTTAAAGGCATCCTGAGAGCCATGGTGCAAAATCTGCGTAAAGGACGCTTTGCCCAAGGGGCGAGTACCCTCACCCAACAACTCGCTAAAACCCTCTTTCTGACACCCCGCAAAACTCTTTTGCGCAAATCAAGGGAAGCCGTTCTGGCCCTTCAATTAGAACGCCGATACACCAAAGATGAAATTTTAACACTCTATTTAAATCAGATCTATTTTGGCAGCGGCGCCTATGGTGTGGCCTCGGCCGCGCGGGTGTACTTCAACAAGGAGATCAATGACCTGTCTTTATCTCAATGTGCACTGGTGGCAGGCCTTCCGAAGGCCCCCTCTCGCTATTCGCCATTGGTCAATCCGGAATTGGCGATCAAGCGACGAAACATCGTTTTGAAACAAATGCTGTCAACCGGCGCTATATCCGAATCGGAATACCGTACGGCCACTGCTGAGGCTTTCACCGCCCCCCAAGGGCCTGTGAACCGTAAAAATGCCCCTCATTTCATCAACCACATCAAACACCATCTGGAAACCATCGCCGGTGCTGATCAGCTCTACAAGGGCGGCCTTAGCGTCACCACAACCCTTTCCCACCGTCTTCAAACCACCGCCGAAGAAGCTGTCGCCCGAGGGCTGGAGCAACTGGATAACCGTAGGCGATCCAATCACATTATGACCCCTCACCCACCCCAAGCCGCCCTCGTCGCCATTGATGTCCCAACGGGTGCCATCGTGGCCATGATCGGGGGAGGTCCCAATAGCCAAGGAAGCTTCAACCGGGCCACCATTGCCAAACGCCAGCCCGGATCTTCTTTTAAACCTATTGTCTATGCGCTGGCTGTTGAACAAGGGTTTGATCAACACCATAAGTTGCTGGATTCGCCTGTTGTTTTTCAAACTTTCTCCCATCATCAGGAGTGGCAGCCTGAGAATTTCTCCAACAGCTATGACGGTGAAATCACGATGCGATGGGCTTTGGCCCGCTCAAAAAACATACCAGTGGTCAGATTGATTGAGCAATTGGGGCCGTCCTCGGTCATCCAATTCGGACAGGCATTGGGGATACAATCGCGTTTAGCGCCTAATCTTTCTCTGGCCCTGGGCACCTCGGAAGTTTCCCTGCTCGAACTCACGGCATCCTATGCAACCTTCGCCAACCAAGGAATCTTCATTGCCCCTTATGGGCTTACAACAGTTGTGAATGATTCCGGTCAAACGATCTGGAAAGCAAAACCCAAACAACGTATCGCCATGTCGAGAACCGGCGCGGCCATTGTCACCAATATGTTGGAAGCTGTGATACAAAACGGGACCGGCCGAAAAGCCAAAGTATTACCGGGGCCTGTGGCCGGAAAAACGGGTACCACCAATGATTATAAAGATGCGCTATTTATTGGCTATGCTCCGTCCATTGCAGTTGGCGTCTGGGTGGGCAATGATGATGCTTCGACATTGGGCCCCCGGGAAACGGGTGCCCAAGCCGCCTTACCCATTTGGATAGAGTTCATGGCGGCAGCCTTGGTCGGTCAGCCTCAACAATATTTCGATATTCCGGATGATGTCCGTCAGATTTATATCCATCCCAAAACCGGAGAGATACGCGAATCCAATCAGCGAGAAGCCGCCCCCATACTCGTCAGGCGCAAGGGTGCCAATTGATCCACATAATTATCTTAAAGCCTATATAATGGTCTGATCCTTGGGAAGGGATATTTTTCTATTTTCGGGTTCCGGATGGGGGCGGTAAAAAATGGCAGTATGGCCGATCTCACCCACCACAACCGAACCTGTGGCACGCTCTAATGCCACTGTCGTATTGTGCTTGAATTCTTTTTCTTTATTGTCGTTAAACTTGACCTTCACCAACTCATGGGTGATTAATGCCTCATCCAGTGATGAGGCGATGGCTTTGGTAAATCCTCTGCTGCCGATTAAAACGACGGGCTTGAGAGGGTGGGCCATCCCTTTTAAAAATTTACGCTGATGACCCGTCAACTGAATTGTCATAAGCTTCATCTGTTATTACCGCCGCCGAACTTTTTTTACAATATAGGAGACATTATTTTCAATTTTATCTACTTTTTTGGCCATTTCATGAAGACTGGCATCAGAGCTAATGGCCACGCTCTCAATGGAATCAAAGGTTGAAATGATTTTTACGTTTTGCGATTGAAGGTCTTTAAGTTGAGAGTTGATGCCCAACAGATAGACAATGACACCAATCAAACAGATCATAAAACCAATGGTTTTCCACTCTTTTTTGATAAAATCCATAAATCAGCTCTCCTGCTAAATGTGGCTGGGGCAATGAACCGATCATCGGGTCCATGGCATCTGGTATCGACCGCCCGTCTAATTATTCTATAAATATCGATTTATCGTATCATTGACAAGTCATTTTCCATGGTTTAAATGATATCTATCTGATTATACGTTATTTCGGTACGTATTCGGGATTGTGAGAAACTATAGAGGCAATGGCCAGCAGGGTGAATGCAATGGAAAAAGATGAATTGAGCGGAGACACGCCTGAGAGAAGATCCGAAACTCGAGCGATGGATGAACGGTATTACAGCGTACAATTCACGACCAAAGGCCTGGCCTCATTTTACCAGTTTAAGCTTTGGAACATATCATCCAAAGGGATGTGTATCCTGGTGAAAGAGGATTCCAAAGTTCTTAAACACCTCAAGGTAGGCGACACCATCGAGATGACCTACTATCTCACCGACAGCCAGGGCGCCCACGAAAACATGAAAACGCAAATCAAACATATCACCAAAAATGAAAGCGGACGCTTTCAAGGCCACTACATGGTTGGTTTGTCGAGTATCTGACACGGCAATCCAAGGCGTCCAAGGGTGAAGCCGTATTCCCATACTGCGATCCCTTGGCAACGCGGGAGCTGGGGCCCTCCGGCATTTCCAACTATGAATAGACTAGGGATATGGCTAACGGCGGATACTTTTTTACCCCCGGCTTTGGAAGAATGTGTTCCTGCCCAACGGTCAACCAGTTCACATCCGGTTTGATCTCACGTAATTTTCCGTCATCCGGTGTTCTGGCGTGATTGGTATAGGCATATGTTACCTGGAAAAGACAGATTCCCTTTTTACGGTGCATGGCGACGACATAGTTCTTTTTAAAGGTTCTGGGGATCAGATGGTTGGCTTCGGCGATTTGATGCATCTCATCTTCGCTAAAACGCCTTAATATAGTTCTGGAGACGCCCCTTTCAGATATCCGAATGAGCGCACGCGCCTCACTGCTACTCACATATATCGTAGAGATACAGGGGATACGCTTCAAATACTGCGATGCAACAATGGCGGCTGTTCGCCGTCCCCCAACCATGACAGGCAAGCCATAATACTCGAAAAATTTCTTTTGAAGAATCTCGGCATATTTGTCGCCCTTTTCATAAAGGTCTTTCGATATGTAGCGAAGGCTTTGTGCCAAATCCTCAGCAGCTTCCGTAATAGGCCAGTCGACCCTTACGTGAAAGTGCGACAGGCTATATCTGTTTTTCGAACGGCTGGCCGGATCTCTTTGGACCAACAGTGCATAATCAACCGGCAGCAGAACCTTCAAAAAGTTGAAAAATTGTGCAGACTCCACATATTTTTGGTTGCGGTCGAAATCCTCAGGCAAGGGCATTGCTTTGGCTTGCAATAGATTGGTCTTGGTGGTTTTGTTAACATTAAAAAACCGGATATACTTTTTATAACTTGCCGGAATGGTATCCTCGACAAACATAACCAGAAAGGTATTGTGATTCTCATGTTCAACGCCAGGAATGCGGGCCCTCGGCTTGAGCTCCCGTCTTTCGACAAACGGATAAGGGGTCTTGCTGCTTATAAACCGCTGGTATGAATCCACCAGAGCATACTCCAGAATAAACTGGTCCAGCTCATCCCGCAACATTTCATAATACGAGCGCCGCAAACGGTTTACCTGGCTAAGTTCTTCTCGAACACTCCAGAAGGCCAATCTATTCCCCCGCGATGTTTTGGCCTGCTATTGCAGGGCCGGGTAGTAATTTCAAAGTATTTATCTTATACAATATTAAAGCCTTACCACTATTGCTCATCTTCGTCAATTGTTGCCGGAGGGGAACCATTAATTTTTTCGACCCATCGGTAAATCTCTTCACGATAACGATACCCGATATACACCATGATCAAATTAATCAAGACGATCACGACAAAAATAAAATAGTTTTTCTCGAATACCAAGGCGCCTTGCAAACTCAACATCAATGTACCGGGGATGCGCCCCACTAAAGCCATGAGAAGAAATACCCGCATGGGTATGGTGCTGAACCCCAGGATTAGACATAGATAGTCTTTTGGAAAACCAGGGAACAGAAATAATACAAACACCACTAGAATCCCCTGATGACGTATCAGGTGGTCATATTTTTCGACTTTAGCCTGGGGAACGACTCGGCGGACCCAACGCTTTCCCAATAAACGGCCGATGCAAAAATTTAACCAGGAACCGATGGTCAACGCCACTGTGGAATAGAGACAGCCCGTAAAGGCACCGAAAAGATAGCCTCCGATGAATCCGGTCGCCTCTCCGGGGATGGGAGCAAGGACAACTTGTAAAATCTGTATGGCCATGAACACCGCAGGTGCGGCGTTGCCAAAAGATGTAACGTAAGCAGTGACGCTCTCGCGATCGGTCAGCAACCCATATAGCTGTGTGAATACAGGCTCTAGGGGTTCACGAAACCAATAAGCGATAAAAATGAAGATGCACAATCCGCACAACACCCACGGCCATAGACGGGAAACGAGCTTCTTTACCCCCATGAACTTACCTTGCCAAAAACATTAACTTAGAGCCTGTATAATGTTGACCCTGTCGTTGCAAATTGCCATCTTTTTTATGCAGCTATAGGCTTGATTCCGGCATATCGCTTAGGGCCGCGATTCCTGGCAACACTTTGCCCTCTAAAAATTCAAGAGAGGCACCACCGCCGGTTGAGATATGGGATATCTTTTCCGCCACGCCGGCCTTTTCAGCGGCTGCCGCCGAATCCCCTCCTCCAATAACCGTTTTAGCGCCTTGGGAACTGAGTTGCGCCAGCAGTTTGGCAATCTCAAATGTGCCGGTGGCCGTTTCCTCAATTTCGAATACCCCCATGGGGCCATTCCAGATAATCGTTTTTACATTTTCCAAGGCCGACTTAAAGAGGCGGATGGATTTTGGACCAATGTCCAATCCGGCCACGTTACCGGGGATGTGATTCACATCAAACAGGCTTAAGTTGCCTGCCCGACCATCGCCCAAATCACTATCCGAGCTCCCCATGCAATCCACCGGTAACACGATTTTACCCCCGGCACCGTCCAACAGCGTCTTGGCCAGTGCTATTTTATCTTTCTCCAATAAACTGCGTCCAACCGATGAACCCTGGGCGTTCAAAAAAGTGTATGCCATACCGCCGCCAATCAGCAAGCGGTCGACTTTAGGCAACAACTCTTGAATCACATCGATTTTCCCGGATATTTTAGCACCCCCCAAAATGGCTACAAAGGGTCTTTCCGGGTTCTGGTTTAATCCACCCAGGTACTCCAGCTCCTTCATGATTAAAAAACCGGCCACTGCGGGCTGAATAAAACGGGTCACCCCCTCGGTGGAAGCATGGGCGCGATGGGCGGTGCCAAAAGCATCATTGACATAGAGATCTCCCATGGTCGCCAAAGATTTGGCAAACGATTCCTCATTCTGTGTCTCAGCCCCATGAAAGCGCAAATTTTCAAGGAGCAGTACCTGGCCTGGGGAGAGTTGATCCACCGCAGCGGCCGCTACCTCGCCAATACACTCTTGGGCAAAGGCAACGGGTTGCCCCAAGTGTTTGGAAAGCACTTCAACACAGGGTTTGAGAGACATATCCGGATTGAGTTCTCCTTTGGGGCGTCCCAGGTGGGACATGAGAATCAGTTTGCCGCCCTTTTCCGTAATGTAACGAATCGTGGGCAGGGCCGCGCGAATTCGCTTGTCATTGGCGACCCGCCTCTCCTTAATGGGCACGTTAAAATCAACCCGCATCAAGACACGCTTGCCTTGAAAGGAAATGTCTTCCACGGTCATCTTTGGCATGGCTTCTTCCTCAATCTTTTTGGTCGAAGGGTGATGTAAATCAAAACGTCAGTGTTTTCATAGTTGCAGCTGTAACCGGTGTAGCGTCACATTAGGATTTTCGATTTTTCAAATGGTGGATCGATTTCTTTTGGGACCAGCGTTGAAAAAAACCGATCACCCCACCACGATAGGCCCGATCGATCATCTCCTCGCGCACACTAAATCCGCTGGCTTCGCCGATCGCCGCTCTGAGGCACTCTGTTTTATGGGCACATTGCAAGCACTCAACAGGCGAAACGCGGAAACCATCTTCACGCAGCGGAAAAACTTTGTCCAGGTCAGCGTAGCATTCGGGACGTTTTGTGGTATCGTTACTCATCGTCCAATTCACTCTTAAGGTCACGTGTCATCAGTTGACGCACGGCATCTCTGGGATCCAAGTCTTCGTGCAAAATAAAATAGATGGCGTGGGCAATAGGCATTTCCACGTCGAGGCGTTTGGACAAATTGTAGAGGCTTCGGGCGGTTTTAACACCTTCAGCCACCATACGCATATCTGCCAAGACCTCTTTAAGTTTCATACCCTGGCCGATTTTTTTTCCAACGGTGTGATTGCGGCTCACATCACCCGTACATGTCAACACCAGATCTCCGAACCCAGCCAGGCCGGTAAAGGTACGCGGCTGAGCGCCCATGACCAATCCCAGTCGGCGCATTTCCGTCATACCACGGGTAATCAATGCAGCCCGTGTATTCAACCCCAATTTGAGCCCGTCAATCATGCCCGCCGCAATGGCAATGACATTTTTCACCGATCCGCCCAGTTCCACCCCAATGACATCCGCATTGGTATAAACGCGAAAGGCCGGTGTGGCAAATACACGTTGTACGACTTGGGCGCTCTTGGGATCTTTGGAGGCCACCGTAACGGCTGTGGGCAGCCCCATGGCGACCTCCCGCGCAAAACTCGGTCCGGACAATACCGCAAAGCGGGTATCGCTGATACCGCCCAGGGATTCATCGATCACACCGGACATGGTCAACTGGGTTTCATTTTCGATGCCCTTGCTGGCCGACACCAGAATCGTATTATCTCCGATATAGGGCCTCATCTGCTCTGTGACGGCACGCATCACGTGAGACGGCACCACGATGAGGGCCAGATCTTTACCGGCCACAGCCGCTTCAAGATGATGGGTCGGTCTTAAATTCTCCGATAGAGGTACCCCTGGCAAGAAGAGGCCATTTTCCCGTGTCTCGATGAGCTGCCGGATGAGGTCTTGTTCAAACACCCACCAGTCGATATGATACCCCTTGGTGGCCAGCAAATTGGCCAATGCGGTGCCCCAACTTCCGGCGCCGACCACGCCGATTTTCATATGGTTCATATCGTGGTCTTTAGGATTCATCAGCATCTCCCGTATCGTCTTCCTCTTCGGCAAGACAGGCTGCGCTCACCACCCGTTCGCCAGGCTCCATATCAATGAGCTTGACCCCTTGGGTATTACGGCTGATCACCGAGATGTTCTTTACCGGCATGCGAATAATCTTGCCACGATCGGTCACCAGCATAATATCCTGGCCGTCATGAACTTCCAGTATGCCCACCACCATACCATTGCGTTGGGTTGTCTTGATGGTGATAACGCCTTTTCCGCCGCGCTTATGTACGGGATATTCATCAATGGAGGTTCTCTTGCCAAAACCATTTTCAGTGACAGCGAAAAGGGTTTGGCCATATCCGATCGCCTGCATGCCGACGATTCGCTCCCCTTGTGCCAACCGCATTCCGCGGACACCACGCGCAATCCGACCGCTGGAGCGAATGTCCGACTCGTGGAACCGTATGGATTTTCCCGAGGCTGACCCAAGAAAGACATTTTGGGTGCCGTCTGTAATCCGAGCAGCGATCAATTCGTCCCCCGGTACCAAATCCAGGGCGATGATGCCACCGGCGCGGGGTCGTGAAAACGCCATGATATCGGTCTTTTTCACAGTACCGTTATGGGTCCCCATCAAAACGTAATTTCCAGGCTCAAAGGACGGTACCGCCAAAACCGTTGTCATGCGTTCACCCTCTTCAAAATTAAGCAGGTTGACGATGGCCTTGCCACGACTGGTCCGGCCCGCCATAGGAATACCATACACCTTGGTCCAATAAACCTTGCCGCGATTTGTAAAGAAGAGAAAGGTATGATGGGTGGAGGCCACAAACAGGTGCGATACGAAATCCTCATCTTTGGTCCCCATGCCGGTCTTGCCCTTGCCACCTCGGCGTTGGCTCTGGTACAAGGTGATGGGATTGCGTTTGATGTACCCTGAATTGGTGATGGTCACCACCATATCCTCTTCTGCAATCATATCTTCAAGGGTCAACTCCTGGGTCGAAGTGACAATTTCGGTACGCCGTTCGTCACCGAACTGCTCTTTCACTTCGGTCAGCTCTTCCTTGATCAAGTTGAGCACCAATTGCTCGCTGGATAAGATCTCTTTGTAATAGGCGATATCTTTCAACACCGCTTCATACTCATCGACAATTTTATCCCTTTCCAATCCCGTCAACCGCTGCAGCCGCATTTCCAAAATCGCCTGGGCTTGGATGACCGTGAGGCTGAAGGCTGCCAACAGCCTTTCCTTAGCCTCTGCGGGGGATTTGGACTCGCGGATCAGCTTGACCACCGCATCCAAATTGTCCAAAGCGATTTTAAGCCCTTCTAAAATATGGGCACGCTCTTCGGCCTTATTTAACTCATAGCGGGTGCGCCGAATAATGACCTCTTTGCGGTGCCCCACGAAGTTCTCCAGAATTTCCTTAAGGGTCAGCACTTGCGGTCGCTTGCGAACCACGGCCAGAAAGATAATGCCGAAGCTGCTTCCCATCTGGGTGTGCTTATAGAGTAGATTCACCACAACGCCTGAGACAGTTCCCTTTTTCAGGCCCACAGCAATGCGCATGCCGTCCCTGTCCGACTCATCCCGAATGTAGCTGATGCCCTCTATCTGCTTGTTCTTCACCAATTCCGCAATCTTTTCGATCAATCTGGCTTTGTTGACTTGGTATGGAATCTCATTGACAACGATGGTCTCACGATCGGATTTATCTTTTTCGATCATCACCCGGGCCCGCATGCGGATGATGCCACGGCCGGTCCGGTAGGCCTCCCGGATGCCCTTGGTGCCGTATATAATACCTCCGGTGGGAAAGTCGGGTCCCGGCATATATTCCATCAGCCCTGACCAGGTAATCTCGGGATTGTCGATAAGAGCACAAGTGGCATCCACCACTTCGGATAAGTTGTGTGGCGGAATATTGGTCGCCATGCCCACTGCAATTCCGGAAGAGCCATTGACGATCAAAGCCGGTACTTTTGCCGGCAGGACGATAGGTTCGGTCATGGTCTCATCGTAATTGGGCGCAACATCGACCGTCTCTTTGTCCAGATCTTCCAGCAATTGCTGCGCCAGACGTGTCATGCGCACTTCCGTGTAACGCATGGCCGCCGGGGGATCGCCGTCGATGGATCCGAAATTGCCCTGGCCGTCTACCAGCGTGTACCGCATTGAAAAGTCCTGGGCCAAACGGACGATGGTGTCGTAGACCGCCGTATCTCCATGGGGATGGTACTTACCAATGACATCTCCCACGATGCGTGCAGATTTTTTGTAGGGCTTGTTATGGTCGTTTTTCAGCTCCCGCATTGCAAATAGAACGCGTCGGTGTACCGGTTTCAGTCCATCACGAACATCGGGCAGAGCGCGACCGATGATTACGCTCATGGCATAATCGAGATAGGATTTCTTCATCTCTTTCTCGATGCTGATCACTGCCATTGAATCGGTTTCTGTCATTCATATAGCCTTTCATAGGTCCAGAATTTTGGAAATCGGCAAGGGTGTTACCCACATGGTTGCAAAAGTCGGAGGGATCCTTTGTTGCCATCTTTTTTATACAACTATGGGGTTACCCATCGCCGGACTCCACAAGTGTTTGATAACTGCTTCGATAAATTTCCGCTAACGTGAGAAAGCCCGTAACCACCAGTGGGCCGTAGATAATACCAATAATGCCGAATAGCTTTAGCCCACCGATAATGGCGAAAAAAACCAGCAACGGATGCATCTTTACCCGCTGTCCCACTAACTTGGGCTTGAAAACATATTCAACTCCCATGGATAAGATAAGATAGAACACCACAAAAAAAATACCGGCCGCAAGCTTGCCTTTGAGGATAAGGTAGATGGCTGTGGGAATGAAGACGACCCCGATGCCAATGATGGGGAGAAATGCCAGCAACCCCATGATGACACCCCATAAAAACGCCGACGGCAGACCAAAAATCCAAAAGATCACCCCCCCCAAAACGCCTTGAATAAACCCCCCCAAGCCATTGCCGATCAGGATGGCTCCCGCCATTTCTTTAAATTTATCAATGAGCATCCACTCCTGATCACTGGGCAGGGGCGATAAATCCACAATATAGGACACCAGTTTTCTACCATCGATCAATAGAAAATAGATCACCATCAGCATCATAAAGAAACTCAACAAAAACGCCAGTGTATTGGAGGCAACCGCGCGGGCCTGCTCATATAGATAAAATCCCACAAACTTGGCCACTCCCGAAATTGCGTTTTTGAACTCTTCCCCGGTTAATTCGTAATTGAATTTGGCCAAAATGTTGTTGGCCTTTTCCAGCACCCGGGTTTCCTGAAGCAAGGTATTGATCTGATCGTTAATGACGGCCCCTTTGGCCATTTGATAAAGCTCATTAGCTTGCTGGGTCAGACTGCCGACGAAAAAAACAATGGGTACAAACAACGCAAAGAAAATCAAAATGCAGGTCACCAAAGAAGCCAATGATGATCTGATTTGGGGATGTTGATTGATCAAGCGATATAAAGGGTAAAAGATACCACTGACCACCCCACCGAGGATCAATGTGGAGAGAAATGGCAGTAACAACCAGCCGAGAAGGAAGAGAGATCCCAAA
>CAJIBC010000419.1_pt1 | contig 20578 bp, 16 predicted proteins | sample 9199231 | NCBI WGS metagenome assembly CAJIBC01 (sample SAMEA7708282, study PRJEB35096) | sediment metagenome | biome: marine neritic benthic zone biome [ENVO:01000025]; feature: sediment [ENVO:00002007]; material: shallow marine sediment [ENVO:03000034] sea grass bed [ENVO_01000059] ...
GCCGACGGCGGCACCCTTTTTCTGGATGAAGTGGGAGAGATCAGCCCCCATTTGCAGGTCAAGCTGCTGCGTGTACTTGAGGGGGGCGGCTACACACCCGTGGGCGACAATCAGAACAAAACCACCAACGTGCGCATCATTGCCGCCACCAATCGGGATCTCCAATTGTTGGTCAAAAATGGGTTGATGAGAGAGGATTTCTTCTACCGCATACATATTTTACCCATTCATCTGCCGCCCTTGCGGGAACGCAAAGGAGACCTACCGCTGCTGATTCAACATTTTATGGATCTGTATACCGGCAAACGGAATGTGACGCCTTTGACAGCCAAACTGATGGAAAAACTGCATCACTACGACTGGCCTGGAAATGTTCGGGAACTTCAAAATGTCATCATCCGGTATTGCAATCAAAAGAGCATCGATCTCACAGGCGCTTCACCCAGACCGGAAGCGCCGCCGGACCAAATGTCTTACCCGGATGCCACCGGCTTGGGCCCTAGGAATCTGAACGAAATGCTGGCCAAATATGAGAAACTGCTGATCCTGACAACACTGAATCAAAATCAATGGCACCGCCAAAAAGTAGCCACGGCACTGAGCATCGACCGTAAAACCCTATTTAACAAAATGAAGCGTTATGGACTGCTCACCCCCCATTAAAACGGGGAATTAATACCCCTAATAGAGTACATTTATCCCCAATTTACAAAAAGCCAACAAATTCAGCGGTATCCATACATGAGAATGTTTTTGGGGGAACTATTTCCCCATTTAGTGGAATTATGACACACAGACCCTTATCATAGTTTCTGATTTAATATCAACAGACTAAATCACCATTCATTTTTTGGCACGACCCTTGCGGTAATCTATGGCGCCATTTCCATTTCGTCGGTATGGCGTAAGTGACAACAATGAATCTTATTTTTTCCTGTTTATATCCCTGTGTAGCGACATCATCTGCTGGGGGGCAGAAATGAAATTGTTGCACAAAAAGGGGTAAAGGGCGGCGGAGACGTCCGGGGGGCCGTCTCCGCCATCCCCTTGATTTTTTAGTACGCCGGGGCTATAAACAAAATTACCTGTCCCAATTCCAATAGACCACTCCCGAATCTTGGCCTGCTTTCAGATTAGATCGCTATACGACGCGTACGGCCAACACGGAGGACCTTGCAGAGAAGCCTGAAGAACACCATTGAAAAAGTGCCCGGCATGCGCGACAGTCCCCCAAGATCAAAGTTAACACACCTGACTTGACGTTGGAGAAGGCGCCAGAATCAGTTAGGCCCGCCGGGGAATTGCTGATCCATTTATATAATGCCAACGGACAGGGCATTGTCATGGCCCACAACCGGATCGTGGCTTCGATCCAGAACCAAAAGCCCCCTAAGGGTGAGGAGCATCAAAATGGGTAGTAGACTCAAAAGCGCCATTGTGGTGGGTATCGGAAATCCCATGCTCAAAGATGACCGGGTCGGCATTGAGGTGGTGGAAGCGCTGAACGCCCATAACCCCGAACTCGATACCGCTATTCTCCACTTTGGGGGTGGGGATGTACTTGACATCATCATGGGCTACGATAAAGCGATCATCGTCGATGCTTGCCAGGTTGGGATGAGGCCGGGGACGGTGCTGGAAATCACCCCCGAGAAAATATTTGATCATGAAAATCTCGTCAACTCTCATGCCACGGCACTAGGATCCACGCTTAAGACCGGGCAGACGCTTTTCCCCGATCAAATGCCCAAAGATCTTAAACTGTTTCTGGTGGAGGTCGAAGATATCTCCACTTTTTCCACCAAGTGCACCCCCGTGGTCTGCCATGCCATTACCGATGTGGTAGAGCGCATCCAGGAAACGACCACCAATTGCTTTCCTGCTCAATCCGCTTGATTTTAAACGAATTTGTAAAGACCTTTCTATTGACTCCCGGGCATGGTATACTATATTTACATCCATGCATCGTCTGCCGGAACCCTTATACGACAGCAGGATATCCGGCTATCCTTTGTTGAGGAAAAAAGGCCGCACACCACCGCATGAAATCGGCATGAACCCTATAGTTGCATAACAACGAATGAGCAAATTACCTTCAAAAAAAGGTAGAGGCCGCAGGCCGATTTTGGGTTGGGCATGGAAAATCATGACCATCCTTTTGTTCATCACCATCCTTATCCCTTTGTTACTACGCTGGACCCCGCCGCCCATCAGCTCCTTTATGCTGCAAACCCATAGCATCCAGTCTAAAATTCGGTATCGTTGGGTCCCCTATGGTCGCATTTCTCACCATTTGCCCATCGCGGTGGTTGCAGCTGAAGACCAAAAGTTCCCCCACCACTGGGGATTTGATTTCAGCGCCATTGGATCGGCCCTGGAGGAGAACAAACGGCGCAAAAGACCTCGGGGCGCCAGCACCATTAGCCAGCAGGTGGCCAAAAACCTGTTCCTCTGGTCCGGCAGGAGCTATATCCGCAAAGGGGTCGAAGCCTATTTTACGGTCATTATCGAACTGCTCTGGCCCAAGCGAAGAATATTGGAAGTATACCTCAACATTGCGCAGTTCGGCCCGGGCGTATTCGGAGTTGAAGCCGCCAGCCAAGCCTATTTCAAGAAACCGGCCAGTCGGTTACGCAAAAGCGAAGCTGCCCTTTTTGCCGCAGTCTTGCCCAATCCCCAGAAACTCAGGTTGTCGAAACCATCCGACTACGTCCTGGAGCGTGCCATACAGATCGAAGAACAAATGACCCAACTTGGGGGTATCGCCTACCTAAACGGGGTTTGGCGCAGCCAATAATGCGCCCAATAATGGTGTAACAATTCACAATATTAAAATTATCTTAAATCCTATAGGAGATCTTCATGCGCTTTATCAGTAAGGGGCAATCACGCCCATGAAACGCATAGACCGACTCACCGCCATTCTGATCCAACTGCAGACCAAACGCATTGTGACCGGCAAGGAGATCGCCGAGCGATTCGATATCAGTTTACGAACCGTTTATCGCGATATTCGCGCCTTGGAAAATGCAGGCGTGCCCATCGGTTCGGAAGCGGGATTGGGGTACTTTTTATCCGAGGGTTATCACCTGCCGCCGGTGGTGTTTACGCGCAATGAAGCCGGCGCACTCATGATGGGGGGCAAGCTGATCGAAAAATACAGCGACCCCTCGGTGAACCGTCACTTTGCCATGGCGCTTGATAAAGTCAAAGCGGTAATGGGTAAAAGTGATAAAGACCATCTCGACACCCTCACCTCCTACATTGAAGTATTAAAGGCATCCCCCAGGGACCGCTCCGGATTTCCCAATGATTTTCTTCTCGATATCCAAGCCATGCTTGGGCACAACCGACTGATACGGATTGACTACACATCGGGGTCAAAGGACGAAACCACCCAGAGAAGCATCGAGCCCCTGGGTCTGTGTTTTTATGCCTCCCACTGGCATCTGTTGGCATATTGCCGGTTGCGCAAGGATTATCGTGATTTTCGGGTGGATCGCATAAAAACGGTCACCGATCTTAACGAGAAGTTTAGTAGCCGCCGCCACGGCAGCTTAAAAGAACTCATTGGTCACATCGTTTACGCCACCGACCTTAAACCGGCATGCGTCCGGTTTGAGTGCGGGATCGCCCGATCTATTCAAGAGCAAAAATACTTCTTTGGCTTCGTGGAAGAAAAATCCATTGAAGGTCAAGTAGAGATGCAATTTCTCACAGCCTCATACGGCTATCTCTCCAGGTGGCTTCTGAGCTTTACCGACGGCGTGACCATTATCTCCCCTGAACCGCTCAAGGAGATGATCCGCAGGCATGCCCGCCGCTTGATCGACCACCACCGGTGCTGACAAAGCGTGCACCTTTTTTGCCATCTTTTTTATGCAACCATAGGGTTAGCTGACATAGGGTTGTCACCCGCCTCTCATATGGTGAACCTTGTCGGACACTCAGCCCAGGCTGGGCATGTTTTAGAACTGCTTACATCATGGTGCATCAGTCACACGGCATCGATCTATTGGTGATGCCGGGAATCATGCCGGCCTGGCTTTGAAACACGGACAACGGTCTTATACTTTATTAATCTGGACCCTACCCAACAAGAGGAGGCAAAAACGATGGATGAGAAGCTTAAAAAACACGGCTCCATTAGCTGGAGCGAACTGATGACAAGCGACCCTGTGGCCGCCAAAAAATTCTATGGGGAAATGTTCGGCTGGACATTTGATGATATGCCCATGGAAGAGATGACCTATTCAGTGGTTAGCGCCAACGATGATGAGGTCGCCGGTATCATGGCTTTTACACCTGATACGCCCCCCATGCCGCCGAACTGGGGCCTTTATATCACGGTGGACAATGTGGATGAGGCTGCCGAAAAAGCCACCGGATTAGGGGCAAAGGTGGCCATGCCGCCACGGGATATCCCTGAAGTGGGTCGTTTCTGCGTGCTGCAGGATCCCCAGGGCGCCTTTATATCCATTATCAGTTATACCAAATAATACCACATCCCTGATGTTGAAATCCCCCCTGGATGGCGGCCTGCATCCATGCTATATTCGGCTGCCGACAGGGGGGCAATTGCCTCATCGCATGTTCGCGTTTGGGCAAAAAGGATGCAGACCTTGGTCGAGCGTGATGAAGCGCCCCGTCAAATTATACAACGCCAGCGCACTACTTAAAACAGATCGGTACTCTTCACCATGGCCGCCAAAAAGCGAACGACATCCCCACAGGGAACCCTTAGAAAAAAAACCACCGCCACAGAGATCGACGCCATAGAAGTGCGCGGCGCCAGGGAGCACAATCTCAAAACCATTGATGTCTCCCTGCCCAAGAAAAAACTGGTGGTCATCACCGGTGTGTCCGGATCCGGCAAGTCCAGCCTGGCCTTCGACACCATTTTTGCCGAAGGCCAGCGACGCTATGTCGAATCCTTATCAGCCTATGCCCGACAGTTCATCGGGCAGATGGAAAAACCCAAATACGATACCATCCGCGGACTGTCGCCCACCATCTCCATCGAACAGAAGGCTGCCAGCAAAAATCCCCGCTCCACAGTGGGCACCATCACCGAAGTTTATGATTATCTACGCGTTTTGCTCGCGCGCATCGGCCAGCAATTCTGCATATGCTGCGGCAAACAGGTCGGGCACGGCAACGCCCAGGAAATGGTGGCCCAAATCGCTGATTTCCCGACCAACACCAAAATCATGCTGCTGGCCCCCATGGTGGAAAACCGCAAAGGCGAGCATCGTGACCGCCTCAAGGCCCTGATCAAAGGGGGCTATGCGCGGGTGCGCATCGACGGTGCGGTACAGGCCATTGAAGATGTTCAGATATTGAACAAACATAAAAAACACACCATCGAGGCGGTGGTGGACCGCCTGGTGATAAAACCCGGCAAGGGTTTTCGCAACCGCCTCACCGATTCTGTGGAGACCACCTTGAAGCTGGGTAAAGGCCGCCTCATCGTCCACACCATGGGCGGCGAAGACCTGCTGATGAGCGAAGCCCGCACCTGCTGCGGTATTGCATATCCTGAGCTTGAGCCGTCGCTCTTTTCCTTTAATTCACCTTTGGGCATGTGCCCCGAATGCAACGGTATCGGCAGCCAGTTGAGTATGGATATCCATAAACTCATTCCGGACAAGACCCTGTCCATTCGCCAGGGCGCCGTGGTGCCGTGGCGCAACTATTTCGCCCACAACAAGGATCAGAAAGGCTCTTGGGGCGGCCGGCAGCTTTTGGCCATGGAGCAGCAATGGGGCATCGATTTCGACACCCCCTGGAACCGCCTGGCCAAAAAATACCAACGCATACTGCTTCACGGATCCAATGGCCGGGAGATGGTGGTCGATTGGGATTCGGAGAAAATTCAGGGCAAAGTCACCTTGGCGTGGGAGGGACTGGTCAACACCATGATGCGCCGCTATCGCCAGACCCAGTCGGAACATCAGAAAAAATATTATGCCGCTTTCATGTCTTCCCAATCCTGCCCACAATGCAACGGTCGCCGACTCAAACCCGAAGTTCTGAATGTGCGCATCAACCACCAGTCGATTATCGATATAACCGACATGACCATCGGGGAGGCCCACGATTTTCTGAACCGGCTCAAACTATACGGCAATCGAAAACTCATTGCCGAAGAGCTCATCAAAGAGATCGTCAATCGGCTGGCCTTCCTGATCAATGTGGGGCTCGACTATTTGACCCTTTCCAGAAAAGGACCCACCCTATCCGGGGGTGAATCCCAGCGCATCCGCCTGGCCTCCCAGGTGGGTTCCGAACTCACCGGCGTGGTGTACATCCTGGACGAGCCCTCCATCGGATTGCACCAGCGTGACAATCTCAAACTGCTCGGAACCTTGCGCCATCTGCGCGACATCGGCAATTCGTTGATCGTCATCGAGCACGACCGCGAAACCATGGAAACGGCCGACTGGATCGTGGACATGGGACCGGGTGCCGGCCTGCTGGGCGGAGAGATTGTCAGCCAAGGCTCCTTTGGGCAAATCTGCCGCGACAACAACTCCCCCACCGGCCGATATCTCAGCGGGAAAACCGCCATTGCGACCCCCGCCCGACGCTGCACGCCCCGCAGTGCCGGAAACCGCTGGATCAGTGTTCAAAAGGCTGGTGAAAACAACCTGGCCAACATCAACGTGCGCATTCCTTTGGGGCTGCTGGTGGCCGTCACAGGTGTTTCCGGAGCCGGCAAATCAACCCTGATCAACCAAATCCTCTATCCGGCCCTGGCGCGCCGTCTGCACAACGCCAACATGGAGGTCGGCCGCCACGCCTCCGTAAAGGGGCTGGGCCACCTCGACAAAGTGATCAACATCGACCAGAAAGCCATTGGGCGCACCCCCCGCAGCAACCCGGCCACCTACACCAAAGTTTTCGACCATATTCGGGATCTGTTCGCCCTGCTGCCTGAATCAAATGTGCGCGGCTACCGCAAAGGCCGGTTCTCCTTCAATGTCAAAGGGGGGCGCTGCGAAGCGTGTCGTGGAGACGGCTATATCAGGGTGGAGATGCATTTTCTGGCCGATGTCTTCGTACCTTGCGAAGCATGCCGGGCGAGACGTTTCAACGATGCGACCCTGGAAGTGACCTTCAAGGGCCACTCCATCGCCGATGTTCTGGAACTGTCCGTGCGTCAGGCCCGGGAGCTGTTTGCCAATCATCGTAAAATCCGCAAAATTCTCGACACCCTCATGGATGTGGGCCTGGGCTATATCAAGCTCGGCCAGGCCGCCACCACCCTGTCGGGCGGAGAGGCCCAGCGGATTAAATTGGCCAGAGAACTGGCCAAAACCGGCACCGGCAACACCCTCTACATTCTGGATGAGCCCACCACCGGTCTCCACTTCCAGGATATCCAAATGCTCCTGGCGGTGCTTCAGCGCCTCAAGCAAGCAGGCAACACCGTTATCGTCATCGAACACAACCTGGACGTGATCAAAACCGCCGACTGGATTATCGACTTAGGCCCCGAAGGCGGGCACGGCGGCGGAAAAATTGTGGCCCAGGGAGCCCCCGAAAAAGTTGCGGCCACGCCGGCCAGCCATACGGGGCGCTATCTTAAAGAGATCCTGGGGTAACCCATACCCTCCGCAAAAGACCGTGGCGCACAATACCACCCCCATGCAATATCCCCTGGGACCAGGGCATCGTCAGTCAGTTCGCAGGTGGCGTAGTCTCAATGAATACCCTGCAAATTCAGCAACAAAGAGAGTGTTAAACCTCAACTGGAATGCAAAATTAAACAAAATTGTAGACTTTTTGAAGCGCTCCCCCGTCTCTCTCCCCAAATTCGCGTGTATGGTTGTATACATTCCAAGCTGAAAAGAGCGACCGCGGATCAAACAATGACGGTTCAAGAACCGAAGGAGGTAACGACATGCTGGCCAAATTTCTTAAATCGGTTATCGTTTTGGCAGTGGCTTTGACGTTTTTCAGCGGAACGGCCATGGCCGACAATTGGCGTCGCGGTGGTCATCATCCCCCAAAAAAAAGGTACCACTATTGCTCAAAGCATCACCCGAAGCATATAAAGCACCATCACCATGGCCACCGCCCGGCACATCGGCGGTATATTGTCCACCAAGATTACGGTCCCGCTCTACCCTCGCGCATCCATTATCGACCTCACCGGTACCAGGCTTCCACGCAGCACCCCTTGGCGCCCCGGATCGTCTTCATAGGTCCGATTCCTTTTCCGGTGCCGCCTCCGCCCAATCAAGTCCTCGACTATCTTACCGGGCACCGGTAAAAAACAACAGAGCGCCGCGACGATCCCGCCGCGGCGCTCTGCGCATTTCATCTAAAATTAATACATAATACAATAAAGCCGTTTGGGCATGCTAAAGATCCATTGGCGGTGTGGAACAAGAACAAGTTGCAGCGGATGGGTTCCCAAGCGCTCTACAAGTCTTATATTCGGAATAGATTTTTGTGATTGGCCGAAGGCATATAAACCCTATGGTTGCATAAAAAAAGCAGGTGCATGATGAAAAAAAGAAACAAGACGATCTTTTCCGTCCTCGGGTTATTTCTATTTTTGCTGGTTGTCGCATCAAGCGGGTGCAGTTCGGGTCCCGCCCACTTCAAGCGCAGGGTTAGTGCATCCGACACCTTCGAGCAGTTTAACGTACTGTCCCATCATCAGTACTATTATTTCGGTCGTCCCGATGCACTTCTGGCGGTGGTCGCCATTGAGGAGGGATACCGACTGGCTTCCCCCAGGTGGACCGCCACAGATATGGACGTGCTGTCTCTGAAGTCCATGGTAGGAAAGATGCTGAATCAGCCCGGCGCTGAATATAACATCAACCCCAATGGTGCCTATATCTTGGATGACGACGGCGAGACCATCGGATTGTGGTACTCGGTCTGGCGTTTGCCGCTGCTGCGCTTCACGAGCGAAAAAGAATTCACGATTTCCGATCCGCAAACCATTTTTCCAATAAACAACCGCGAACCTGATGACGATGGCATTATCTTGCCCGACACTGGACCGTGATTCCATCCATTTCCTTGTGATTTATCCAGTATATGAATATGATGGCATTTGAAAAGATGTCGTAAATTCGGAGAAGTTGATTCACCAATATCAGGACAGAGGACGACGAAGTGAACAAACTAGATGAAATTCAAGAAACCTTGTTAATGGGGCCCGGTCCATCATGTGTGCCGCCCCAGGTCTACGAAGCCATGGCCACAGCAACCATCGGTCATCTGGACCCCACTTTTATTGGGATCATGGACGACATCAAAGTCATGCTGAAACAACTGTTTCAGACCGACTACGAGCTCACCATCCCCATGTCCGGCACCGGCTCGGCAGGAATGGAAACATGCTTTGTGAACCTTGTGGAGCCCGGCGACAAGTTGCTTGTGCTGATCAACGGTGTATTCGGCATGCGAATGCAGGATGTGGCCAGCCGGCTGGGCGCAGAGGTCGATGTGATCGAGGCCCCTTGGGGCACAGTGGTGGATCCGGACGCCGTCAAGGCAAAGTTGGACAGTGCGAGCTATGACATGGTTGCCGTGGTGCATGCAGAGACCTCCACAGGCGTCTGTAATCCGGTGGCCCAAATCGGTGAGCTGGTCAAAGACAACCCGGCCCTTTATTTAGTGGACACGGTGACGAGCCTCGGCGGCATGGAGGTGAAGGTCAATGCGTGGGGCATTGACGCGGTCTACAGCGGGACCCAAAAATGCCTCTCCTGCCCACCGGGGTTATCGCCTGTCAGCTTCTCTGCCAAAGCGTTGGAAAAGCTGGCCAACCGCAAAACCAAAGTGCCGAACTGGTACCTGGATCTTGGCATGATCACGAACTATTGGCAGGGCGCCACGCGGGCCTATCACCACACGGCCCCGATCAACATGCTGTATGGGCTTTACGCAGCGCTGAGGTGTGTGTTGGATGAAGGCATGGAACGCGTCTTCACCCGGCATCGGGAAGCCCACCAGCAGCTCAAAAGCGGCCTGGCCGAACTCGGTCTCGAGTTCCTGGTGCCAGAGAAAAACCGCCTGCCCATGCTCAATGCCGTCAAAATACCGGAAGGCGTTGACGAAGCCGCCATCCGCACGGAATTACTGAAAAACCACCGGATCGAAATCGGCGCCGGCCTGGGACCGTTGGCCGGTCAAATTTGGCGCATCGGGCTCATGGGGCACACCGCCCGGCCTGAAAATGTCGAACGCTTACTAGCGGTCCTCGGCACCCAATTGAACAGATAGCCCAAAGCGCTCCATACCCGCAAAATGCGGCCCTTGGATGGCGGTGTCATAATATTACGGTTGCTTGTCATCCTTGCGTGTGCGGCAGATCGGCTGACCCTCTGACCGGCTCTATCGCTAAACCCTTTGGCTCTGAAGCCCTCCGGCCTTTGCAACGACAGGGTTCATTCTCGTCAAAAGTTATGATGCGGCGGCGTTTACGGCATGCCGTGTTCTTTGATGCATATCCGAATTTTCTCTTCACCGAACGCCACGACATCACCCGCAAATATCTTTTTACGTTTTCGGGTTTCAACGGCGCCATTGACCTCAACCAGGCCTTGGGAAATCACATGCTTGGCTTCACCGCCGCTGCCCACCATATTTTCGAGCTTCAAGATTTTATAGAGTTCGATGGGCTCTTCTGAAATTTCAATTTCTCGCATATGACGAAATACCCACTTTCAATATTCGATGGCGTGATTGACTTTCTTGTTGTACTTTCTCAGCATTTTCCACTGACAATACCGGGCTGGCATTGCACCCGTCTTTTTTAACATTTTTTCTGCGGCTTTCATGGTAATCCCGTTGCGAATCAAGTAGGCCATTATGAGGGTGCCGGTCCTGCCGATGCCGAATCGGCAATGCACCAGCACTTTTTCGTTTCGGCTGATGGCCTCATCCATCCACAAAAGCGCCTTTTCCATCTCTTCTACAACCGGAGCGCATTCATCCGGAACGGGCAGATAGTATACCAGGAAACCGGTATCACTCTCTATCTCATGCAAGTCGCAGTACTCGCCGCACAAATTAACAATGGCGCTGACATTCTCATTTTTGATCTCTTCCAGTTGGTCATAGGACATCGGGGCGTGCCCCGCAGCCAGGTTATCGGTGACCCATTTAAGTTGATAGTCGGACATTGGCCTCCTGTTAAGGGATAGGGGGTTAACCCTATGGTTGCATAAAATAGAACGAAAGGGTCAACTCTCCATTTCAGCCGTTGAGAAATGATAGCGGCCGTTTAAAAAGGCATCCACATAGGGCCCCACCTGGTCCGCCTCCTTCAAGTACATGTCCATCAGGCGCGTGGCACCCAGAAGACGGCCGATCTGATCCAGTTTTTCCATGATGATCGCTTCGGTTACGCCTGAAAGGCTGGCGTCGACAAGGTCGCTTGTGCGAGAGACGTCAAATTGAAGTCGCTGCAGCACAGACTGCAAGAACTCAGCCCGAAGGGATCTCCCATGGTCGTCCCCGCCGCCACCGTTGAATCGAAAAAGAATATGGTTTTCTTCAATTTTCCCACTGCACAGGGAGTCCAGAATCACGAAATGGTAGCCGAATTTGAGGTTCAGGTTCAAGTAGACCTCGGACAAAACCGCATAACTGGCCAGTTGGGCCGATTCTGCACTGATAATGCCCCCGCTCATAACGATCTTGTCATATTCCGCCCAATTATAGTGCGTAAAATCGCCCCACTGGATGCCGGGATGGTTAAGGCCTTTCCACACTGCATGAAAGGGAGAACAATTGATCTTTTTCGGAACCACCGTCTTCTCTTTTGCGGTGCCGTCCGCCAGGCCACCCCCGACATCCATCAGGTAGATCAGCATGGGAATTTCAGTGACCAGTTTTTTTGCACCCCGTCTCCTGCCAATGGATCTGTCTCCAATGGCGAACATCTCCCGGGTGCCGGCCTCATGTGCAAAGCGTATGACATCGTGAAGGGATCGACAACCGCCGGGAATAAACTCCGGAGCACCAGGATCGACGAGCCGCAGCGGCGAAACGAACTCTCTGAGATAGTCCAGTTTACGGGTTAAGGGACTGTCAGCAATGGGCCGCTTGCGGATACACGGATTGGTAAGAAGCGACGGGACGGCGTCTTCATACACAATGCCCTCGTCTGCGTATACGGTAACAATCTGGCCTGTTTTCAAGCGACGCGTGGCATCTGTCGCATTGACAATGGTCGGAATTCCAAACTCCCGGGCCACCGATGCAAAGTGGCCGGCAACGCTACCGGTTTCCGATACAACTGCGCTGATTTTCTCCATGAACCGTACAAAGTTGGCCGATGCGGCTCTCGTAACCAGAACGGCGTTGTCCGGAAGATCGGCCGAAAGATCGGAAAGATCCATTGCATTGAGCACCACAACGACCGGCCCCGAAACCACGCCGGAAGCGGCCCGGACCCCGTCCTCAACGAGAACCCGGTTGGGAATTTCATCAAATCGACATTCCGGTGCCGGGGCTGACGGGTGGCCGGTTTTCAGAGGCCGGGACTGAAGCAGATACAACCGTCCCCCCTCGTCCTGGCACCATTCAACATCTCTCGGACCATTGGCGGCATCCTCGAGGCGCATGCCCCAGGCAGCCAATGTCAACACCGACCCATCGTCTATGGAAACCTGCGCCTCCAGCTGGCCCCCCAGCTTTTCGACGTGAACTTCCCCCTGTTGGTCCACTTTCATCAAGCGACGTTGGACGGCTGCTTTTTTGCTCGCGATTTCAGGCGCTTCATTCTTGTGAACCTTGAAAAGGTCCGGGGCAACCTCTCCCTGGACCAACAGTTCACCGAGCCCGAAAATGGAATGGACCTCCAGCATATCGGAGGATAGGTCGCCTAATTCCTGGGTGTACATCACCCCACTGGCCACGGCGTCAATCATTTCCACAATAAGCACCGCCATGGGTGTTTCCATATCGGTCAATCCATAATTGATCCTGTAAACCAGTGCTTCGGGAGAATATTTGCTAGCCACAACCGTTTTGTAGGCGGTCAGCAGTTCTTCTTCATGGACGTTGAGGACTGTTTTAAATTGTCCTGCAAACGAGGCATGGCTGTCTTCACCAACGGCGCTGCTTCGAACGGCTACCCGGTTTGAGGATTCTCCTCTTTGGAAAACAGACGTAAATGTTTCACGAATATGGGTCGCCATATCCAGGGGCACTGTCGACTTAAGGATCATTTTCATCAACTCCTCCGATCGCCGGTGCAGCGCACTTGTGTCCAGTATATCAATGGAGGAGAGGATTTCATCCATGGCGGGTCTCAACCGATTATGATGGATGAAACGAAAGAATGCGTTGGTCGTAATGACACATCCGGCCGGTGTGGGGAGTTTGAAGCGCTGGTCGATCATTGCCAGATTCAGTGCCTTTCCCCCAACCAGGGGCATCATTGATTCGGAAATGCTGCTGAGCCGCAGGCAATAGGGGGGACTCGTCGTTTCATGGGCTGGAAGAAACGCTTGCCGGGCATACCCATCAATCTTCAAATAGAAATCCTCCAGATCGCAATAACGGGAAGGGTGCATCCGGTTTAGGCTGGAGACGATCCGGCCCACACACGCGGAGAGGGCTGCGTATTTATTTTCAATCACGCTGAAATCGACCCTGACCTGCTCGTGATAAATCTCCTCAAGTTCAGCCATCAGGTCATGGGCCTGCTTGTCCTGGTCCAGAAGAGATTTAAAGGCCGCGTACTTTTCCTTGAGAACCGATCCCGGAGAAAAGGCCTGGTTTGTCCAGTATGTGAAGAGATTTTTAATACGCATTATCGCCCTGCTCGCTACCTGTTTCGGCAATCCTCGGCTGATGTTCACCCCAATGTGTCATACAGCAAACTTTAACCACAGCCGAAACAAATGTAAACCCTGCCGTTGCATGAGCCGGAGGCGGTGATGTTTTATATAGACTTTAAGATCATTAATTTGGACTGCGTTACCGGTGGTGGCGGTAATACAATACAGCGTCCTCCCTCTATCCTTGCCAAATTAATTATCTTAAGCCTATGGTTTTGAAAACGGGGATTATATGCCATGAAAAGCGCAATGTATTTAATGCACTCAAATATTTTTTATGCAACCACATAAATATCTGTTTATACAGTTCTAAATATTCTTACCGGTTGGGGCGCAATGATTTTTGTGCATATTCCACCCGCTAAAATGCACGATTAAATATCACCATGGAATCCCGTTGCAATCAACTTCACCAATATAGTAAACAATTTCAGCATAGTAGAGTGTCGCACGATATGATACCGCGTTAAAAAAATCCCATGGCACACGCCTTGCTTTGTCTTGCATAATTGATTTGCAATCCGGATATGATCCCATATGCCTAAGGGGCAATTTCCCATCATCTGGATAACATACTGTAATAAAACAGTTTAACATGCTTTCTGGGAATACAGGATGATTCCTTTCAAAGCTTTGGACAACGAAAATCAAGACGTCACCGGCAAGGCACAATGTCTGAAATGGTAAAAATGGGGTTCTTTTCCAAAATCAAATCATCCCTATGGGGGCAGGTGTTGTACAGCATCCTCACCGGTTTGTTTGGCAGCTTGCTGCTGGTCTTATTGTTGACGGGACTGATGCCGTTGGGGGCAACGGTAAGATACCTGCCCTGGATATTGGGATTTAATGCATCCGTTGCCGGGTATACGCTATTGGACCGCAGTGGGAACCAACTTGCCTACCCAAAAATATCAGGCATCGGGGTTGGTGCCCTCGTGGCGATTTTGGTAGGTAACCTTCTCAATGTTCTGACCTTTAAAATGGCGGGAATAGGACTGGTGGAGGGGATGGAGATGTTGGTGTTCACCCTTATCGCATCGGTTTTCGGTGGCCTGGGTGCGTGGCTGGCATTAACATATGCCCGTATTAAAGAATAGGTAAAGCAATAAAAAAGCCAATTGATAGTGTCTGACCATATTGTCCGGAACCTAATTTCTTTTTTAATCAATATACGTTTAGGAGGATGCAAATGAAGCGGTTTTCTTTTTTATTACTATTTTTCTCACTGACAGTGGTGCTGTTCTTTTGCGGTCCGGCCTTCGGAGATGCCAGCGGAAAAATTTCGGCCGCAGAGTACCTAGCCGGTGAAACCATCACCATAGAAGGTGACATCGAATCGGGCCAGGAACTGTATGTGACCATCGCGCAGAAAAAAACCTTTGCCCCCAAGGACACCAACGGCACCCATGAGGTCAAACGGTTAAAAAAGGATGCCAAGAAGTCCAAATTCAACCAGGACACGGCCATTCCTCCGCTTTACTATGTCGTTACCACGGATCCCGCCGCCTTTGGCAGCGAGGGCAAGAAAAGATTCGGCGGCCCATCCGTACTGCTGGGCAAGGGCCAGGGGATATATTCCACCACCATGTTTTATCTGAAAAAGAAATTTGATGACATTGCACCCACAGCCAAAGCAATGTTAGGCCCCATCAAAACCGAGGATCAGTGGAATTTTCTCAGATACGCCAATGAGTCCGGTTACGGCATCAACACCATCGTCAAAGAAGGCAACAAGGTGGGCAAGGTGACTATCTTTTCCCGCACGGTCATTACGGATCATGGCACCAGCGGGAAATACTGGGACAAGGGTACGGCCATCAGCCTGGATAAATCCAGTGGTAAATTCACCGCCTCTTTTAAAACCTACCGCCATACCCCGCCGGGTACCGAGTTTGATGTCTACGTCAACGGCAGCAACGTAGGATCATACACCGTCAACGCCAAAGGGTTCTGGCTGAGCAAGGCTTTCCGATACATGAATCCGCTCTGGATCATCATCGGCGCAATTCTTGTGGGAACCTATTTCTCCATGATCGGCGCTGCCGGCGGCATGCTGATGGCGGCGTTTCAGGTGTTGATCGTCCACACGGCCGGACCGGTGGGTATCAATGCGGCCAACGTTCTCAAACCCTCAAACATGGCCCTGACCCTCTTCTCCCCGCTGGGATCTTTCTACCGATATGCAGTGGTGGAAAGACGGGTGGCATGGCCGGTGGGCCTCTCCTTTGGCGTCGGTATTTTTATCGGCTCCATCTGGCTGGGCAAATATGTTTCGGCGGTACTGCCGATGAAAGCCTACAAAGAGTGGCTTGCCATTCTCGTCGTGATCATGGGTATCCAAACCTTGAGGGAACTGAGGCCCGCAGCCATGGAAAAACGAAAAAACATCAAAGCCATGGTTAAAAAATTCAATGAGGCGGTGGCCAAGGCCAAGAGTGAAGGGACCTCCGTGGAGATGGGCCGCATCGAACCGGTCAAGAGCAGTTTGGTGGATTACCGGTTCAAATTCTGGGGTGAAGAGTTCAAGATCAATCCTTTGCTGTTTGCCATTCTCGGCCTTGCCATCGGCGTGGTATCAAGATCTTTTGGCATCGGCGGCGGGTTCCTGCTGGTGCCGGCCATGACCACCTTGGGTGCCTTGCCCATGTACGTGGCGGTTCCGATTTCGCTCATCGGCACCTCTTTTTCCAGCATCGGCGCCTTTATCGGATATCTGATGACCGGTTACTTCCCCGATTTGTGGCTGATGATCTCCATCATCATCGGCGGCTTTGGCGGCGGTATGCTGGGCAGCCGGGCCCAGAAGCTCTTCAGCGAAAAAACCCTGAAGGTCGTTCTGGCCATTACCCTGTTCTTCCTGTTCTTCCGGTTCTTCAAGATCGAGATCTGGATATAACCGGTAAGCTATGTTAAAAAAAGGGAGAGACCATGGCGTCTCTCCCTTTTTTATTGGCAAATAATCCGGGCCAATTATGGATGAACTATTAGATATTGTCTGGTCAAAAATCGTCTTGGGTGTGGGGTCCATTTTCGCATTGGTGAACCATATCCTGGCGCCGCTGGAAGTGATGGGCCCCGTGCCGGTAATTTTGCTGCTCGTCATGGTCACGGTCCTCATGACCAAGTTTTTCAGCCGCGTGTACACCACCAAACGCTATGAAGCGCTGAAAAAAGAATTTACGCACTGGTTCAATCTCCGCCAGGAGGCCCTCGCCTGCGAGGATCGTGAAAAAGGCAAACTGCTGGCCAAGAACATCGATCAAGGCAAGCTCAACAAAGTCTACTATGATTTCTTCTTCGAAGGGTTGCTCAAAAACATCCTCACCACCTATCTCCCCTGCCTAATCGTGGCCGCCTATATCAACGAGGCCTATCAACCGGACAACCTGATGACCAAATTTGGCCAAAATTATGTTTTCAAGATAAACGCCTCCGATGGTGACCCCACGCTGCTCGGGGCGCTTTTCTGTTATGTGATCCTTTTGCTTACGACCTATTTAGGCTGGGCCATCGTCGCAAAAGCGATGGGCCGGAAAAAGCGCCCGGAAGAAAAAAAGAGAGCCGCAACCAAAGACGCGAAATCTGATTAGATCTGAAATTCCGCTATTGCCGTCTTTTCTATGCAACTATGGGGTACGCTCTTCAGCTGCCTTATGACCACGCTTATGTGCCGCAGGTGCACTCCAGAGCGCTATCAATTCATCGCGAATTTTTCTTTGCTTTGGATCACTGATCGAGGCGGCTTTGATGGCTTGTACCAGTCGCGAAGCCCGGATACCCTCATTGGCGGCCCAGGCGATCTCTTCAGGGTTTTGCTCCAGGCGTTTCTCCGACATTGCGCGGCCACTGTGATCAACAATGTCGCCGTTGCGATTCGTTTTGGGTACCGCTTTATGATGAAGCGCGACGACCTCCCATCGGTTGTTGAAAACAGGTGCTCCGGAACTGCCTTTTTCTGTATCTCCTGAATACCAGCAAAACTGTTCGGCGCCTGTGCCATTTTCCAGATGGAGAAAATGGCTGTTATGCACCACCAGGGCTTTTTCCTTACCGTCTGGATGCTGGATAATATTAACCGGATCGCCGATACGAATTTTGCCCTGTACATCCAGCAGAACATGCCACCCGAAATTATTCATCGGCGGGTTGTCGCCTATGGGATCGCTGACAGCGACAAGGGTAAAATCCAACGCCTTGTTCGTAAGGAAGAATCGATCCGGGTCCAGCGAATAGCTCAGTATATTCTTGGCTTTTCCGAATTTGTTCTCTTCAACATTTAATTCGAACTCACAGGCATCGGCCTGACCTGGATCATTAAACACGTGGTGATTTGTTATCAACACCTGGTGACCGACATGAAAACCGGTTCCAAACGAATCCCCGAATAAAAGATTAAAACGACCCACCGATTTTGCTGCCAACAGACCTGCTTCGAAAAATTCAATGGACAATTTATCATCCGTTTTTCCAATCTTACGTTCAAGCCCCAATTCTGCAGTGTCACCGGAATTGTCCGGATCGATCGAAGCCCCGAAACGCTCTCCTTCCTCCAACAACCTCTCCTCCTCCAACAGCATTTCCTGTCGATGAGAAAATTGATGAAGGCGCTTTTTGGATTCAGCCAGCAGTCCTCTGCCAGCGGCAATGAGTTGCTGGGTGCGATCAATTTTCTTAAGTCGCTTGGAGACCCGCGAGGCCGCTTCCGACAATATGTTGTCACCAAAATCCTTTATGTTTAGAGGCATACATCCTCCGATGGATTGATTTCAAGTTGTCGTTCCTGTGGAGCGCCGAATTTAAGGTGCCTGGCCTTCAAGTGCTTGGGATAACACCTGAATAAAGCGATTCGCAATTTTCTTGAAACCATCGGATGTACCGTGGATTTCATCGATCCAATCGTTCACTTCGGCCATGGCACCCCTGCAGTCCACCAGCCACACACCAGTGTCCTGGGGATTGGCGGAAAGGCCTTCCAGCATATTGTACAGCCTATTGATGAGGAACTTGATGATGTTGTGGCGCTGCTGGGGATCGTGAATCTGACGTCGATCCAGCGGCTCGCCGAGCCACTCATTGTTGTCTGCGTGGAGGGGGTGACGTGGGTCATCATCACCCCATGGAAAAGGAAACGCATAGTCGTACCCATGAATGAAGATGGGTAAATTCTCAAATTCCGGTTTGGCCCGAATATCATTGATGACTTTGGTGTAAGCCTCTTCCAGAAAATTCATTTTTTGCTCCAGCAAATCCATATTGATATGGCCTTCGATATCGTCATCGTCACCGTTAAAATCTTTTAACAAATCAAACAGCACCGCTTTTTGGGTCTCAGGATCTTCACCGATGATGTCGTTTCCTGCGGCTGAAAAAAGAAATCCGCGAACGTCATCCTTCCGTTTTTTAAGTGCTTTTAGATACTCGGCACGGCCAAAAACGATATTCTGGGCCGTATCACCCGCCGCGCCGACAGACCATATCAGATAATCATCTTCCAATTGGTCCACGATTTCACGGACCAGAAGGGGGAACTGAAACCAACTGTCACCCTCCGATACGAGCACCGGTAAATCTGAGCCGAACAACTTCTTACGGCGAAAGCGCATCTGACGGCGAAAGCGCGACAGCCCATTGCCGATTTGCATCGCATTTTCGAATTCGACATCTTCGGCCTTTAAATCAACTTTTTCAGGGTCGGGTTTGATCGCAAAATCGAATCCCCCCTGTCCGCGCTCAATACGTGAATAAGAGAGCAAGAGATCGTCGTCTGTCTCCGGGTCGCGTGCTAGTTCTAGATATTTGCTGTACGTAATTTTCGACATAGTCTACCTCCTGGCTATTTTAGAAGAATACCTAAGGTGGACTAGACAACCCTTTGGCTGCATCCCATACGGCCATTGAGCAGCCGAAATCGGTTCAGATTTACAATTAGCTGCCCAAACTGACGACAACAGGTATCGACGGCTGATTTGCAATACGGATCATTGCTATTTTGTGAGACCCGGGACCAATACCAAGGGGTGCCAGAACAGTCTGCCCAAAGTGTTCCCATTTTCCGGACTAGATGTTTATCTGTGGGGTTTCTTGGAAAAAGCTAACGCCTATGGCACATTATGTCAATTTTTCCATCTATTTTATGCAACTATCTGGTTTATGCAACTATCGGGTCCACTGAAGATGGCGGCCTTGGGAAACCTTTTTTCACAAAAACCCTGTATTTGCTATGGGCAAATGATTCATAGGCTGTCGGCTTGACCTGCAGTTCCTCTAAAAGCCCATCAATTTCCTTTCTGGCCGGGTGATCTTTCCATGATTTCCAATCTTCCAAACTTTGCCAGGAACTGACCACCATGATGACTTGGGCATTGTCCGTATTGATCAGTGTCTCTCCGGAGATATACCCAAGTTGATGCATGGCCTTGGTACGCAGTTTTTTAAGCAGGTCAAAAAATTCCTTGTCTTTTCCCTCTTTGATTTGTCTCTTGATATAGACCTTGGTTAACACCATCTCCTCCTTTCTGATGACATGCGTTTTCTGTTGTTTGGATATGGTCTGACGCCCGATGCTTAAGCTGAAAACAGAGCCAACGAGTTCATTGCCAAGTGATAGGGGACGGACACAGGAGCGCTCGCAACTTTATCGACGAAGCTACAATATACATGACTGGAGTTTCTGCGGGTAATGGCTAAATGTTAACCCACGGAGGTCTATTCTGTCAACTGGACACTCATAACACCTATAATAACAGAATCTTATAGGA
>CAJIBC010000318.1_pt1 | contig 20516 bp, 18 predicted proteins | sample 9199231 | NCBI WGS metagenome assembly CAJIBC01 (sample SAMEA7708282, study PRJEB35096) | sediment metagenome | biome: marine neritic benthic zone biome [ENVO:01000025]; feature: sediment [ENVO:00002007]; material: shallow marine sediment [ENVO:03000034] sea grass bed [ENVO_01000059] ...
AGTATTTGCACTGTTATCGATAATGACGGGAAAATAGCAGCACCAATTCTAAAGCGCTCGTATTGTATCTACGACCAGTTGCGTCTCTCATAGCACTTCAACCAACTCCTGATTTACGCATCATAGAGTGTTGAAATTCATCACGTGGGTATCATTATGCCCAAAAAAGCAGATCATCGGCACAGATGCGCCCAGGCTATATGCCTCGGATGCCAGCTATTTAAAATAACAGGTATATAGAACGGCCTATGAACGTCACACGCACACTATTGTCAATGGTCATACTCGTCACGGCCGGGCTGTGGATCGTTTTGCAGGGCATCAACCACAGTGAGCTAAAAACCCAGGTCAAGCACCTTGAGCGTGAGGGCCATCATTTGACCAGTTTTTTAGCCCTCCATGCGATCCATGACTTCCAAGGCGACCGCAGGGATTATGTGCTCCGGACCCTGTTCAACCACCAACGGCTTCAAGAGATGGCGTACCTGTTAATCACCGATCAAAATGGCAGCGCCATCGTCAACCTGACCTGCGGCGACGAACCCCTTTCGGTGCCACGCAACATATCGGAAACAGCAGCCTCTGCCTTGGTATTTGTTCAGCACGACTATGCCCTGCAAAGCGGCGATCGGATCACAGAATTTGCAAAACCGATTTTCCACGACGGCCAAAAAATGGGAACCGTTCGCTTGGGCATATTCCAACCCCAAACACCTGCGCTGACGCTGGAAAAAATCAGTCTATTGGCCACCATTGGCTTCTATATTCTCTCTGCTGCCATCATCGCAACATTTGGTTATGCCGGCTTCATGAAATCAGTGACAAGATTGAGAGAGAGCATCCTATCGAAAAACCCGGGGACATCATCTCCGATTTCAACGTTGGCCACCCAAAAATCGGTAAACCAGTCATTGGAAGAGATCCAGACGACATGGAGCGATCTTCAACAACAGTTCGATAAAATAAATGCCGCCAACCGGAAGTTGAACACCCGTGTCAGTGTCCTCTATTACGAAAACAACAAGACCGAATCCGTATTGGACCATATGAACATCGGCATTCTTGTCACCGATACCCAAAACACGATACTTCAAATCAATGCCTACCTCCTAAACCTTTTCTGTCTCACGCGTGAGGCCGCCATTGACCAACCCGCAGATCGTATCTTGGCGCACACCGACGTCGAGGACTTTGCAAAATTCGTGTGCCACACGGATATTTCAAATCCACCCGCAGCAGTTGAAATGCAATTCCCTGAATTAGCCCCCGGGGAAAATTTTCTTCTAAGCCATGTCCAACTTGGCGAAAACGCGCATCCCATTGGAAAACTGTTCATACTCAAAACGACTACCCGTGAAAAAGCATTAGAACAAGCGACCAAGGATTTTACCGCCCATTTAAGCCATGAACTGCTGACACCTTTGACCACCATTCAGTCCTACAGTGAGATGCTGGCAGATGATGAAGTCTCCGGCGTTGAAATGCGCAAAGAGTTCATCAATACGATCAACACAGAGACCACCCGGCTGGCGCGTCTGATCAAAGACATATTGAATTTTTCAAAACTTGAACGTGGGGCCATGGCCCTGAACAAAGTCCTGGTACGCTCGGACTGGCTTTTCGAAGATAGCCTGGCCGCCGTCGAAGGCACTGCTCAAAATAAGAATATCACCATCGATAAAATACTGCCGGACAATTTTCCATCATTGATCGGCGACAAGGAGCAACTCAAAGGGTGTCTCATCAACGTTCTGGGAAACGCCGTCAAATACACTGCCAACAACGGTAAAATTATATTCGAACTCAGTGAAATGGAAGACAGGGTTGTTTTTGACATCAGGGACAGCGGTTGCGGCATTGCCGAAGAAGATATTCCCTTGGTATTCAATAAATTTTTCAGATCCGAAAAAGCCGCCGTGACGTCGCAGCAAGGCACTGGACTTGGATTGGCCATCGCTGCTGAAATCGTTTTTTTACACAATGGCACCATCGAGGTTCAAAGCAAGCTGGAAGAGGGAACTCATTTCAGCATAAAGTTACCCAAAGAGGAGTATTATCTTGGAAAAGAAAACCAAAGTACTAGTGGTCGACGACGAATCCCACATCAGGCGCGTCATTGAAGTCAAACTTAAAAACTATGGATACCAGGTGCTTTACGCCCAAAACGGCTTGGAAGGCCTGGATATTATCCGGGTGGAACAACCCCAGGTGGTGATCACGGACATCAACATGCCCATCCTCAATGGCAGAGAGCTGTGTGAAAAAAGCAACCCCTGGAAGCAGGCCCGGCCATTTTTGACCATGATCATCACGGCGCGGATCGACCCGGAAGATCGACACTGGGTATCGGAGATGCAGGACACCCTATTTTTGGAGAAACCGTTCAGCACCTCAGCGCTCAAAAAACATATTGAACAATACTTGGAAAGACAAGTTCAATGACACAGATACACACCATCGCCCACCTTCTGGAAAGGGTTGCCGGGTTATGTTGCATAGAGTTCCAGGTGCACCGTAACGGCAAGCCGATCATAGTGACAAGATCATTTTGCGCAGGGGTCGATGCCTCCCATACGCAATCGGTCATCGCAAGATTCGCTCCCCATGCCGAACCTTTTCAAATAGAACTCCAACCCGATGGTGCAACCATATGCGGCATGCCGCTGGACAAAACCCAAGGCACCCGCAACTGGTTGATCGCGCTGGTACCAGCCCATGGGCAAGACCGCATGGACCAGGATGTCATGCCGTTGCTCAGGTCATTGATCAAAATCTTAAAAGACCGCTCGGCCGACAAAGATGAGATCGACGAACTCGCGGTCGCACTTGATCACAGTTTCGAAGAGTTGGCCCTCTACCGCCGTCTCCAAAAATCCTTCGGCACCGGGACGCTCTCGTTCTCCGGATTGTCCGACACATTGGCCCGCATAAGGGGTCTGGTAAACGCGGATGTCGTCTCCATTCATTTCCCGGCGGACCCCGATCGCAACATCACGATCTGCGGCCCAGATCCCCATGAAGGGATGGACATCCATGCCTTCGTCCACGATCTTAATACCCACATAGTGAAAGTTGGATCCACCGACGAGAACAATTATATTTCGCTTCATAACGCTTCTTGTGATCCCGTCTTTTCATCGATTTCCAAGCACCCCTTCAGGTTAATGGCCGCCCGGTCCGTTTTTAATGACCACACCTATGGGTGGCTCGGTGCCCTCTCCTTTAATCTAAATGCTTCATTCAATCGCAGCCACCTCAATATGCTGCAAGCGGCCGCGACCAACGCCGCAATATTGGCGGCCAACAATCATCTGCTCGGCGGACTTGAAGGATTGACCGCCCAGGTCAATGCCTTCAAACACAATCTGACCCTCGGTCCGGGTAAATCTCTGACCCGGACCGACGCCCGCGGCCGCCAAACCGGCGACTTCCTGGAAGAATCTTTTAACCAGCTATCCCAAAGCATCGAGGCCACAAAAACGTTGATGATGCGCAGTACCCAGATGGCCACCTTGGGACAAATGGCGGCAGTTTTCGCCCACGAAATCAAACAGCCGGTCTGCGTCCTGGACGGTTTAATCCAAATCGCACAACTGAAAGGGACCGGACCGGGGCAGGCGGATGGCTATCAGGGCATGGCCAAATCCGTTCGCCGGATCAACCGCATCATCAAACGATTCGAATCATTTGCGCGTCCCAATGAACAACGGATGGCGCCGGTGCAGTTCAATCGTATTGCGTGGGAAGTCTATCAGTTCGTAAAGCCTCAACTGGAGGCCAACAATATCGAGGGAAGTTTTGTCAGGACCACCGGCCTGCCGGAGATCATGGGCGATGCGCAGTCTCTTCAGCAGGCGGTCTTAAACCTGGTATCCAACGCCATCCAGTCCATGGAATCGAACAATGGCCAAGGATCTGAACTGCAATTGAGAACATACTATCAGGACCATCAGGTCTGCCTGGAGGTCATCGACAATGGCCGGGGCATCCCCGAAGCGCTCATGGATAAAATTATTGAGCCCTACTTTACGACCCAACACCCGGACAAAGGAACGGGGTTGGGCCTATCTGTGGTGACTGACATTGTGGAACAGCATTCCGGCCGCCTTGACATTAAAAGTTGGCCAGACAGCGGCAGCCGGTTCACCATTAAAATTCCGGCACACATTGAAAAATAGAGGATTTTTACAATGGGAGAGACGATTTTGACCACACCTGAAAAACTTCATGATCTGCTATCGAGCCTGGCACCGATCTCCACCGCTGATTACCAGATCCGCTCCGCTGAGGGCGAATTGCTCTTTACCACCAATGGTGACGGCAGCACTGTTTTTCCTCCCGATGCTTTCCGTCAGGTGACCCGTCAAGTCATAGATGATAACGCATTTTCGTATCACACGGCAGCCCCTCACATGTACCTGTGCGGCTGCCCCATTGCAGCCGGGGAACAGACCCCGACCGCACTGTTGGCCTATGGACCGACGACCCAATGCACTGATCCCGGCCAGCATCGCAAGCTTCTTCAAAACCACCTCAGCCAGACCGTAACCTTAATTGAAGAGAACCACTATTATCAGGCGGAAGTTCAGGAACTGGCGCTGCAGTTGGAGCACAGTTTTGAAGATCTCTATTTATATTCCCATATCTCCAACCAGGTGAAATCGCTGACCCTGTCCAAGCAAATGCTGAACAATATCATGGTGGAAATTTTAGAAAATATGCAGGTCGATGCGGCGTTTGTCACGCTTCCCCAACGGCCCCAGTTTGATATGGAAATTTATCACCCCGCTGCAAAGACCGGTCCTGGCAATTGGGAGCTTTTGCTCAATCAGCTTCAGGAACCGATCCGCCGGCGTATTCAATCAGCCCAAGAGAACTACATTATCATCAACGATTCACGGCAGACAGAAGCATACCGCCAGCTGGCAACTCAGCCCTATCGACTTTTGGCAGTCGGCGTACACCATCAAGGCGACCCATACGGCTGGATCGGCCTGGTCTCTTTCAACCTCAAGGAGATATTTCGCCAGGGCGAACTTCGCATCCTCAAGTCTCTGACCGAACAACTGGCCATCGTGATTGCCAACACCGATCTGTATAAAAATCTGGAGCAATTCACGGTCAACATGGTGCGCTCTCTGGTCTATGCCATTGAAGCCAAGGACCCTTATACCAGCGGGCACTCCGAACGGGTCTATCACTTCAGCATGCTGATGGCGCAACGGCTCGGCATCGAAAACGATGCCTTTGAGGCCTTAAAATGGGCGGCGATACTACACGATGTCGGAAAAATCGGAATTTCAGAGCAAATCCTGCTCAAACCCGGCAAGCTCACCGACGAGGAATTTGGCCGTATCAAAGAGCATCCTGAAAAAGGCGGTCGCATCCTGCAACCCGTGGCCCAACTCGCCAATTCCCTCGGCGGCATCGTCCACCACCACGAGCGCTATGACGGCAAAGGTTACCCCTACGGACTAAAGGGTGAAGAGATCCCCTTGGCCGCGCGCATCATTGCAGTGGCCGACACCTTTGACGCCATCACCTCCAGTCGTACCTACCGCCAGGCAAGAACGCGTCGGGAAGCTATGCAAATTATTAAATCCGTTGCAGGCACCCAGCTTGACCCGAAGATTGTGAAGATATTCGAGCAGGTCTACGCTCAGGAACCGGCTCAAACCCCATAGTTGCATAAAAAAATGGCAACGATGGGGTAAATAATGCAACAGGTGAACCACATGATTGACCAGACAATGGAAAAGACAAACCCAACGGCAGCACGGCAACGGGTTACAGGCAGGCGTGCCATATTGCCATTCAATGGTGCCTTGACCCATGAAAACTGCTCTCATTTAAAGCAAGAGGTATTGGCGGAAATAGAGCGGCAACGTTGGGAGGTGATCCTGGACTTCAAACATGTCGTACTTCTGGACAGCGCAGCGCTGGAAGTCCTCGCGGATCTCCATGAGATGATGCAAGGGCAGGGAAAACGCCTGAAAATCATCCGGATACCAGCCCTGTGCATCGATATTTTAACGGCCACTCGTATGGTTCATACATTGAAAATCTACGAGGACCTGCACGCCGCCATAACCCATACACCATGAACCGACCTTACTTCATAAAGCGCCGTAAAATCGGTGAAATATTGGTCAGCAAGGGAAAGCTGTCACCCGAGCAACTCTCCCAATTGCTGCGCACCCAGCAAGAGCACCCCCAGCCATTGGGACAATTGCTGATTGAAAAAGGCATCATTACCCATGAAGAACTGCAAACCGCTTTGGGTGAGCAGCTGGGCATCCCCCATATCTGGCTCCGCAAGGGATTGGTGGATCCCCGTATCGTGCATGCCGTTTCCAAGGAGCAAGCCCTTCAATATGGCATCGTGCCCATGTTTGTCGTCAAAGGCATTATGGCACTGGCCACGGCAGACCCGCATGCCTATTATGTTTTCGATGAAATAGAAAAGCTCACCCAATTAAAAGTTCAACCGGTCCTTTGCCGGGCAGACGATATTGTCGATGCCATCCATCAGGCCTATCGCCAGGACGTCAGCATGGACGACCTCATCGCGGAGGTGGACGAATCTGAAATAAATTTGGTGGAAGCCCCCCGGGAGAAAGAGATCAGTGAAATTGCCGAACTGGCCAAAGACAGCCCGGTGATCAACCTGGTCAACCTCACCATTCTCCGGGGAATCCAAGAGGGTGCCAGCGACATCCACATCGAAGCCCAATCTGATCGCATGCGCATCCGCCTGCGTATCGACGGCATGCTCTATGAACTCAAATCCCACAAGATCGACATCCTGCCGGCAGTGGTCTCGCGACTGAAGGTCATGGCCAACCTGGACATCTCCGAAAGGCGTCTGCCCCAGGACGGACGTATTCAGGTACAGTTGGAGGGGCGTAAAGTGGACCTGCGCTTCTCATCAATGCCCGGCATCTACGGAGAAAAAGTCGTTTTGCGCATACTGGACCGCAGCAATACCATCCTGGACATCAACGCCTTGGGTTTCAACGACCAGGTGCTTGAAAAATTCAAGACCCTGCTCAGGCGACCCCATGGGCTGATCCTGGTATGCGGCCCCACCGGCAGCGGAAAAACCACCTCCCTCTATTCCGCCATCACCATGCTGAACACCACAGATCACAACATCATCACCATCGAAGATCCGGTGGAGTATCATCTGGAGGGCATCAATCAAAACCAGGTTAACACCTCCATCGGGCTGGACTTTGCAACGTTTCTGCGCCACGCCCTGCGCCAGGACCCGGACATCATCATGGTGGGAGAAATTCGAGACCGGGCAACCGCCGAAATCGCCATTCAAGCCTCTATGACCGGCCACCTGGTGCTCTCCACCATCCACACCAATGACAGCCTCAGCGTCATCACCCGTTTGATAGAGATGGGTGTGGAGCCGTTCCTTCTCTCCTCCTCATTGGTGGCCTGCATGTCCCAGCGCCTGGCGCGCAGAATCTGCCCCGAATGCAAGCTGCCTTTCTTCCCACCCCGGGAGATACTGTCCCAATTGGGCCTCATAGAAGGGGGACGGCAGGTCAGGCTCTACAGAGGCAAAGGCTGTCCGGCTTGTTTTGACTCCGGTTTCAAAGGGCGCGTCGGCATGTTCGAACTGCTGACCATCGATGAAACCCTGCGGTCTTTAATTTTGACCGAACCCACCCGTGAGGCCATCGGCAACCACCTCTCCGGCAATGGGTTCCACTCATTGAAACAGGACGGTTTTGAAAAAGTTCAACAACATGAAACCACCTTTGAAGAAGTCCAGCGCGTTACGTCGCTGATTGAATAAGAGGAGTACTCGACACCATGGCCATCAGCAATATCTCCAATCAGCCGGCCGGACCCGGCAAAAAGGCATGGGCCGTTTCCACGGCAAAGCCCTTGGAACAGCTGGTTTCCATACGGGATATGTTTCTTTGCCCGGTGAAACCCGGTGAGATGATGTTTTTCACATCCCAACTGGCCCTGATGCTGGAGGTGGGCACCCCCCTGGTGACCGCCTTGAATGCCATTCAAAGCGAAGTGGCCAATCCCGCCTTCGGCCGTGTATTAAATGATGTTGCCAAGGATATCGAAGAGGGTCGACAATTTTCCGAGGCCGTGGCCCGGCACCCGCGCATATTTGATAATGTGTTCGTCAGCATGGCCAGGGCCGGCGAAACCGGCGGGTTTCTCAAAAAAATCCTGGAACGCCTGGTGAGCATGCAGGAAAAGCGGCGGGCCCTGCTGCAGCAATTGCGCTCAGCGTTGACCTATCCGGTGGTGTTGACCCTGTTGGGCATCGGGGTTGTGACTTTTATCATGATGGGCGTGCTGCCCAAATTCACCGCCATCTTTGCCGGCAAAGAGAGCATCCTGCCGTTGAGCACCCGCTTCCTCATTGCAGCCAGCAATTCACTGCGCCAATACTGGCCCCTTTATCTCACAGGCGCTTTCGGTTTTACCGGCGGCGTGTTGCTCTGGTCGAAAACCCGCATGGGACGCGCCATCATCCACCGCTTTCTGATCGGCGCCCCGGTGGTCAAAGAGCTGACCAACCGCATCTACACCAGCGAAATGCTGCGCACCCTGGGTTATCTTCTCGAAAGTGGTGTCCCCCTGGTAGAGGCCTTGCATGTCACCAGGCCTACGGTTCGAAACCGCTACTACCGCCGATTCATCGACGCCATTGTCGAATCGGTCAGCCAGGGCGGGCAATTTGCCCGGCCTTTCGGCCGCAACGCCCATATCCCCGGCACCGTCAAACAGATGGTGGCCGTCGGTGAAGAGGTTGGACAATTGCCCAAAGTGATGCGCCGCCTGTCACGCCATTACGACACAGAGGTGGAGATCGCATTGAAGAAATTTGTCGCCGTCATCGAGCCGGTGGCTTTGATATTTTTAGGCGGTATCGTCGGATTGATCGTATCGTCCATTGTACTGCCCCTCTTTCGGCTGTCCCATACCTTGCATTAGATCAGAACAAGGCAACCGGCAGGTTGGAGGAAGTATAACAAAAAGTGAATGCTTAAAGGAGGTTAACAAAATGAGATCCAACAAAGTCAAACAAAGAAGCGCCCTGAGAGGCCAAACCGGTTTCACCCTCATCGAAATGCTGGTGGTGGTGGTCGTGCTGGGGATATTGGCCATGATCATCATCCCCCAAGTGGCCGTTTCCACCGATGACGCCAATTTACGAACCCTGGAGACCAACCTGAACACCTTGCGCAACTCTATCGAACTCTATTACCACCAACACAACAGTAACTACCCAGGTGCGACCCACCACACCACGGGCGCGGCCACGGCCACCGATGCTGAAGCCGCCACAGCCATGGTGGAGCAAATGACCAAATACTCACGCGTCGACGGCGTGATCGGCAACACCAAAGGCGGGCTCTTCCTTTACGGCCCTTATCTTAAAGGGATTACCCTGCCCACCAACCCTTACAACAACTTGAACACCGTCATCTGCGATTTTGACGAAGCGGATATCACCGTCAGAAGCTCGGCCGGAACCGACAGTGGTTGGAAATTCTACCCCGTCACCGGTGTATTGATACCAGGAGACAACGGCGCCCATGACAACCTGTAACAAGGTCGAAGCCCGACATGAACCAAAATCTTCCCATAGGGATCGACATACAGTGTGACGGCATCCGCGCCTTGCAGTTGATGTCCAATCACCAGGGGCTCAACGTCAGGGCATCCGCCCATCTGCCCTTAAAAGATCCCCTCACCGGGTCAGGTGAAGATCTCGAGGCCTTGACGCCTTTGGTGCGGGCCCTGGCCGGCCTACGCACTTTCAAAGGCCGACGAATCGTGGTCTCGCTGCCCCATGAATATCTGTATGTATTTCCGGTGACCATCGAGATCACCGGGCACACCCCCTTTGAGACGGTTCTGGCCCAGGCCTGCGGCAAACATCTCTCCTTTCCGCTGGAACAGGCCGTCATCGACTACTTCTGTGTGGAAAAAACAGATGCCGAGAGCGGCCGCAAACTGCGGGTCACTGTGGTGGCGGCCCATCGGGAGCAAGTGCACAAGGTTATCCACACATTTAAACAGGCGAGGCTATCGGTGGAGATCATCGACTACGGACTGTGCGGACTGATCCGTTTGCACAACCATATCCATACCCTCACCGAGGCTCCCGTGGTGCTGGTGCACATGGACATGGCGTCGACCCTGTTGGCCGTGGCCACTAAGACAACCATTGTGGCCCACCGCCAACTTGACTGGGGCATGGGCAGGCTGGAGCAACGCATCGCAGAAATGCTGCAGCTCGATACCGAGGGTGATCAGGGACGCACCATGCTCAAAAACTATGGTGTGGATTATGATGGGTTGCAGAACACAGACGGTCCACCGGAGAAAGGGGCATTACAGCCCCATGGTGATGATATTGCCGCCATGCGGGTGGTTTCCCAAATTCTGGCGCCCAACATGGAAGAGTTGGTCCAGGAGCTATTTCAGGTCATCGGCTATGCCCGTTCAGTTTCTCACCAAATCCAGTTTCAGGAGCTCTGGCTTTACGGCAGGGCCAACGAGATCAAAAACATGGGCCCGTTTCTGAAGAAGCACCTGGGCTTTCCCGCCCATCAAATGGATCCATTTAAAAAACTCGGATTGGGCCATGGGGATCTATTTGAAGGTGGCGATGCGAATGCCTACATCCATGCGCTGGGTCTGACGCTGCGGGGGTTGACATGACGCTGAGGGAGATCAACCTGGTGCCGGATGAAGTTCTCCACGGCAACCAGATCCGACGCCAAATCCTGGGATGGAGCCTGGCGCTGGCCGGCTGTATGGCGATCATCTTCAGCACCTACTGGTACCAGAGCCGTGTCGTGCTGGCGCGGCTGCGCCCATCGACAACTTTGGCCGACATGCACGCCCAACTCGGGGCTACCCTGGATGAGATCAACGCTTCCCAAAAGGAAATTGAGCGGCTCTCCATGCAGCAGTCCATTTTAAAGGAGCTAAGCGTCCACCAATCCTTCCCGGATCTGCTGGAACTGCTGGCCGATGCCTTGAACCCCCAAACCTGGCTCTTGGAGATGGAAATTGAGGCCGGCGGTCCCAACGCCACCCGGCCTGGGATGCACCTCAAAGGTTATGCCGTATCCAATGAACTGTTGGCCGATTTCCTCACCCGATTGTCCCAAACACCCCATGTGGAAAGCGTTGTCCTTAAATTGGCACGCGAAGCCCATGTGCCCGAATTGATCCCCGATTCGAACCAACGGGTCAAGGTGGTGGACTTTGACATCCTATGCCGCCTGAAGGAGCTCAAAACATGAGTGTCATTTCACCCCAGCGTTTGAACCGTATCGGGCTCACCGTCGTTCTGGTGGTATCGTTGGGGTGCGGCTATGGCCTTTGGGCCCATATCAGCAAGACCAAAAAGCAGTTTCAAATTGAAAAGGATGTCCTTTCTGAAAAACTAAAGGAGATCAACCTGGCCGAAGCCAATTTAGGCGACCTGAAACAGATCCTGCAAAAAGCAGGAGCCGAGTTGGCCTATCTCAATGAACGGGTGCCCGAACCGGGCAAAATCGGTCTGCTGCTCCAGCAAATCGATGCATTGATGCGGCAGCGCAACATCAAGATGATCAGTATTGAGCCCATGGCCGTGGTCGAAGAGAACATGTACGTGCGCAACCCCATCCGCCTGGTTTTCGAAGGCCGATTTCCGGACATTTACCACCTGCTGTCCGACATCAAACAGATGAACCGCATGGTGATCATGGACCGTATGACCATCACCAAACAGACGCCGCCCAACGGGTGCCGGGTGGATATGATGACCAGTGTTTTTGAACGCAAGAAACCGGCGATTATGAGTTTTAAAGGATGACAAAATGAAGTCTACCGATTGTAGTGAAGGTCAAAGATGGCACAGATGAGTGAAAAACATAAACTCTTCTTTTTGATACTCATGGTATTTGTAGCCGGGGTGATCGGGTACTACCGTTTTTTTCGGACCGCCGATACCGGTGGAAAGCAAAAACCGGTAGCGGAAATTTCCGACCAGCAGTCCGGTCCCATACCGACCCCTTTGGCACCTCAAAAGGGCAAGAATCCCATCAAGGCAGAAAATAACCATGGGCGCCGAACGATCTCGCGCAACATCTTCGAACCGGCGGCGCCGTTGCCGGCGGCGCCACTGCCGGCATCTTCCCCGGCTCAAAAAGCCCCGTTGGATATGACCCTCAGCGGAACCATCATTGGAGGTGATCTCTCCATGGCCATCATCAACAATCAGTTCGTACGGCAGGGTCAAATGGTGGGCCAATACAAAATAACCCGAATCACACCGGACAAGGTCTATCTGGCATCCAAAGATGACCAGCTGTGCCTGAATGTCATAACCGTTTCAGAAGCCATAACCCAATGAGGCCTTGATGTTGAAACAGCGCAAATACAATCGATCTTCTGTGAGGAGTACCCTAATTCCCTGGCCGGTTACGCCCATGCTCTTTTTGCTTCTATCGCTCTTTTTGGATCCCGTTGACGGGGCATCCATGGCACTTGCCGCTGACAACCCCACCATTGGGCAAAAAATAGCCCAAGACGGGCGTCGCCTGACGCTGAACTTTCACCAAAGCGACATCAATGAAATCCTCTCGGCCCTGGCCATGCAACAGCATGTCAATATCGTCACCTCTAACGAGGTCGAAGGAGAAGTCTCGGTTCATCTGTTCGATGTCACCTTGAAACAGGCCCTGCAGTCAATTGCCAGTGCCGGCGGATACCGGGCCCTGCAATTGGAAGATGTCTACTATGTCTACAAGCCGGGCAAAAATGCCGCGGCCCTTGACGGGCAAATGCGCATGCGGGTGTTCAAACTGCGCTTTGCCGCCATTGAGAAAATAGAAGAGGTGCTGGCGGCCATTCCCGACATTCGCATGGTCAAAATCCACGAACCCACCCGCACCATCATTGTGGAGGACACCGTTGAGAACATCGCCCGCATCGAAACCATCATCAAACATTGGGACATTGCGCCGCGGCAGGTGCTCATCGAGGCCAAGATCCTGGAGGTATCCCTCACCGACGAGATGACCCTGGGTGTCAATTGGGAACAGATTCTGGGGGACACCACCATCGGTACCGGTGGCTTCAGCTCGGCTGTTCTGCCAACCACCGGACCGGTTTCACCGGTCCCCCCCACGGGCGAGGGGATCTTCGGAAACATCATTGCCGGCGCCGGCACCAGCCATCAATTGAGAATGGCGCTGGATGCCCTGCGCAATAAAACCCGCGTCAACACATTATCGACGCCGAAAATACTGGCCTTGCATGGCAAAGCGGCCCGGGTACAGGTGGGCGGACAGCAGGGATATAAAGTGACCACCACCAACTTGGGCGTGGCCACCGAAACCATCGAGTTCATCGATACCGGCACCATTTTGGAGATCACCCCCTACATCGACGAAGAGAGCAATGTGCTGCTCAATGTCAAGCCCACCATCAACACGGCTAAAATCGAGGAGGGTATTCCGGTGGTGAACTCCACCGTGGTATCCACCTGGTTGATGGCCCGGAATTCGGAAACCGTTCTCATTGGCGGTTTAATCCAGGAAGAGGCAGTAGAGCTGCAATCTTCCATTCCGTGCGTGGGGGACATACCGGGTCTGGGATACCTGTTCGGGCGTAAATCCCACGGCACAGGCAAATCCGAACTGGTGGTTTTGATCACCCCCACAGTCTTGCAAGACACCCGGCCGGGGGTTCAAGAAGCTGTTGAAAAAACCCGCCGGGTGCAGCAAGAGATCCAAAAACAACAATTAAAAATCACGCCCTATCACATTTTAAATGAAAACCAGCCCGGGATCGATGATGGGACGGCGAAGTAAAATGGCAAACGCTCTCTTTAAAGACCGCAGCCGTCACTCGGGCGCGTGGAAGAAATTAATGCCACAATCTTTGACTCACAACGGCATCTCTTTGGTGGAACTTCTCATCGTGGTATCTGTCTTGGGTTCCATTGGCATGCTGGCCTATCCTAAAATGATTCTGGCAATGGAAGATGCCCGATTGAGCGCCGCCGCCGGAGAGATTACCACAGCGATAGCCCACGCCCGGCTCAAGGCCGCGAACACCGGGCTGCCGTCCCGGGTCGAAATCAACGTCGGCACAGACAGCGTCGGCTTGGAGCAGTTCCGCCTTCCTCATGAAATATCCGATGATGTTCCCAGCATTGATGCGGCAGTGGTAGAAGGCGGCAGCTTTGAGTTGATGGATCATCCGTTCAATCCGGGGGCTCCCTACCACTTGAGTTTAGGGGGCGACGGCCTGTTCGGCGGCATCGATATCACCAGCGCCAGCTTCGGTGCCGGCAGCGACCTCACTTTTAATGCCCTTGGCGCGCCGTCCGACGGCGGCACCGTGACGCTGTCATTTGGAGCCCATCGGCGGGTCATCCTGGTGGATGCATTGACGGGGAAGATCACAGTGACGAATTAGCGGATTTATCGGGTACCCGTATCAGATCATTAGATCCGGGGGTAAGCATCAAACCCAATGACCCGCGATGGTTTGAACAGAGGTGGATATAATGATGAACAAGACAATACCCCAAAGTTGCATAAAAAAGATGGCAAGGATGAACAGGTCCGTCACCGGCTTCACTCTGGTGGAGGTCATCTTCTCCATTCTCTTGTTGGGCATCATGGTCGTGAGCATCACCGGGGTATATGTTACCGCGTCCAATTCCCTTGGCATCGAGGAGAACCTGTTGCCTTTGGACAGCCGGTTGCGGGGTCGGATGGAAGAGATCATCAGCCGACCCTTTGATGCCATCGTCGACGGATCCGATTCTGTCACAATCAACGGGCAGAACCACACCATCACATGGACCGTGACACAGCCCGATCTGGATGGTGACGCCCTTCCGGAATCCATGGCTAAAAAGATCACCGTCACCACCGGCCACAGAAGTCTAACCACCCTGGTGATCGACAGCCAGGGTGCTTTGGGGAAGATATGAAGCGATTACAAAACGCCGGTTTCACTTTGGTCGAACTGCTGGTGGTCATTACCATATTGGCGATGATCAGCGTTGGGATCAGCGCATACCTCTCCTCTATTTTGGAATTTCACCGCAACGGCAATCAAACCGCGGATCTCTTCCGTGAAGGCATGCTGGCCATGGAGCGTATGACCCAAGGGGCCCGGCGCAGCACCTATGTTCAAATCCCCAATGCCCATGCCCCCACACGGGAGATCCTGGCCTTTTCCGGATCAATCAATGACGACAACGATTACTACTTTAACGATCCCTTGTTCCCGAGAATCGATGAAGATCTGTGGCAGGACACCAACGGCGACAACTTGAACGGCATTGCCGGTATCGACGATGACGGGGACGGGCAAACCGATGAGACTTTGTTCGGGCTTTACGATTACGATGAAGATGAAGACGGACAGGCCAACGAAGATGACCTGGACGGCATAGACAACGACGGCGATGGGAACGTCGATGAAGATCTATGGGCCGACCAAAATATGGATTGGGCACCCGGCGTGAAATACCTGGACGATGACGGTGACGGCACAGTGGATGAAGGTCATGAAAATGATGATGATGAAGACGGGCAGCAGGACGAAGATCCCATCAATGAAACGGTGTACGCGTTTAACAGCGGCGCCCAAACCTTGACAGAGTCTTTGCCCCAATCAGGTGCATCCACGGTGCTCTCATCCAATGTCACCCTGTTTCAAGTGACATATGAAGCACCCCAGCGCATCCGTATCGAAATGACCCTGACCGACGATGATGGTCGGAGCGTGGAATTTTATGAGCATGTTTACCTGCAAAACAGATTGCAACGGATCGGCAAGCGGGTGCGATAGCCGCCACCTGAATTCCCAGTCCGGTATCGGGTACGTTGGCGTGCTGGCCCTGCTGGCCATCCTGTCCACCCTGGCCATGGCCTTTGTGCACCAGGTGGGGACACAGGTTACGGCCAACCATGCCCGGCTCCAACACATGCAAAGCGACTACCTGGCCCAAAGCGCGGCCAACCACGCCTTGTGGCGCCTGCTCAACGAGCCGGGTTTTGCACCGGCACCGGACCAGTACGCCATGCATGCCATGGCCGGCGGCCGCTACGGCTACAAGGTGCGCAAGCCCGGCATCGCCACCATGGCCACCATCGCAACCGTGGGCGCCAGGCAGGATGCGGCCACCCAACAAAGCTATGTGCCCTATATCATCCCCTCCAATATTATCACGGCCTATGGTCGCGCCGCCGATCCCCTGCCCGACTACCGACGGCTGGTGGGGGCCGGCATGAGCGATCCGGCCGATACCCTCACCGTGGGATCGACAGCGGCTTACTGGATGGACTTGGAAGGCTGCCCTCTGCGCAAAGAGATGGTCCTGGCCGCCATAAATGATGTGAATGACATCACCCTGGCGGTGTGGGACGGTACGACCTGGGGAAATGCCACCACCCTGAGCCTCGACGGCGACCGCAACTATAAATGTTTCGATATCGCCTATGAGAGTCAATCCGGACGCGCCTTGGCCGTGGGTCGGTACGACGCGTCCACCGCAGCCCATTTCAACATTTGGGACGGCACAGCCTGGGTCCACCCAGCGTCCCAACCGGCCTTTAATATTGCTGGCGGCGCCATTCGAACGGTGACCATGGCAGCTTGTCCCGGTAACAATCACATCCTGATCGCCACCATCAGTTGGAACAACGTTCTGGAACTATTTTACTGGGACGGCGCCATATTCACCAGTTTGGGGAGCACAGAATCTAGCATGGAATCGGACGACTTTGGTGCGGCGCAAATAGCTTACGAACGCCAAAGCGGCGACGCCCTGTTGATCTGGTCCGCCAGGGGCAATGTTCGCTACCGCATATGGAATGGTGTGACCCTGGGGCCGGAGACCATTGTTTCCCAATTCACCGATGACGTCTTTTTCTTGCGTGCGGCCCCCGACCCCAGCAGTGACCACGTAGTGGTCGCCGGGGTGGATAAATTTTATGACATTACCGTGGCCCTCTGGGACGGGGAGAGTTGGGTCGACGGTCGGGAGGTCGCCATAAGTGCAGCTGACAACTCGCTTCCAGTCGTGGATGTGGCTTGGGAAGCCGCAGGGGAAGATGCTCTGGTGGCCTGGGCACCGTGGGGAAAGACCCACGTGCGGTTTTTCTCCTGGACCAAAGGTACCGCCTTTTCCACCGGCACCGTGGCACAAGGTCCTGACCTTCAACAGCAACCCTGGTTGGTGGAGCTGCAACCGGTCTCCCAATCGGAAAAGATCGTTCTCTTGGCCATGACAAACACCGAAGTCCTGGGCTACAACCTATGGACCGGCGACCAATTCAAAGGCGATCCAGCCATTGTACTTGCGTCCGATATTTCGGTTCAAAACGATCGCGCCTTTGATCTCGCCGAGGCCGAGGTCCCCATCACCGGCGGCAGCGGCACGGGCGGCAGCGCCAACCAGCCACCGGTGGTGGATGCCGGTCCGGACCAGACCCTGGTCTGGCCCACCTACCTCATCCAATTTGACGGTTCGGTGAACGACGACGGCCTGCCCAGCCCGCCGGGGGCGGTCACCACCCAGTGGAGCAAGGTCAGCGGTCCCGATCCGGTGGGATTTGGTGATATCTCAGAGATCGACACCATGGCCAAGGTTGACGGCCTGGGCACGTATGTCTTCCGTTTGACCGCCGACGACGGCGAACTATCGGTCTACGACGATGTAACCATCATTTTATCAAACCATTGCAACGCCGACTACACGCCCACCACTAAAGTTTCACAATTCTCCACCACCGCCTATGATTCCGACGACACCCAATCCTTAAGTTACATACCTGAAGGGATGACCTTTTATAAGGCAACGGCGCCAACGGGCGGTGCTCTGATCAGCGCCGATACAACGGATAATGCCATCAACATGACCAATATGGCCGGCAACCTCCTGACCCGCACCTCCACTGCCACAGCCACAACCAAAGGTGTCGCCCTTGTCACAACGGGTACATTTGCCAGTCACCTTGCCACCGTTGATGCTGATTTGAATACCCTGACCTACGTAAATATGGCCGGCACAAGTGTTGCTCAATTGCTGCTAAGTTCATACGGAATCGGCCAGGCGGCCGGCGTGGGGTTTATCGAAACCACAGCGAGCGGGACATACGACGGTCACATCGCGGTGGTGGACCGTGTCACTGAATCGGTCTATGTGATCGACCAGGGGGGGATATTAAAAACCATCATCGATGTAAATGACGGCAGCGACGATGCTGTTCAGGATGTTACCCACTTGCCTGGAAGCGACAAGTTCATCGTACCCTACTTGCATGAAGTGCGAATTTATGACTTTAGCGGTGCTTTGCTGCGACAATACGATACGGCGAGCTTTGGGGCCAATGACCTTGAATCCGTCATCATCGACCCGAATTGCAACCATGTCGTCGCCGATAAAGGCGCTGACGTGGTGATGTTCCTGGCAGCCGGCAGCGGCAGCATCGGTGACACCGACCCGCCGACCCCGAACCCCATGACCTGGGCCAAACCGCCGGCAACAGTGGACAGCACGTCCATCACCATGACCGCCACCTCCGCATCCGACGCTTCCGGAGTGCAGTACTACTTCGAATGCACATCCGCCGGCTGCCACGACAGTGACTGGCAGACTGCTGCCACCTACGTGGACAGCGGTTTGTCTTCCGGGACCAGTTACGTTTACAGGGTAAAAGCGCGGGACACCTCCGATGGTCAAAACGAGACCGGCTGGTCCATCGAAGCCAAGGCCGCCACCGCGTCCAACGCCATGTATGTGCATGATATCGCCATGGGGTATCGTACTGTATCCAGGCAGTATTACGGCCAAGCCACAGTGTGGATCAAAGCGGCGGGCGGGTCGGACATTTCCGGTGCAGTGGTCTCCGGAAATTGGTCAGGGTCAGTGAGCGCAACGAGCTTGGGCACCACCGGCAGCGATGGCGAAGTCATGCTGGAATCGCCAAGGGTAAAGAATGGCGGAACGTTTACGTTCACAGTCACCAGCGTGGTCAAAACCGGCTATACCTATACACCGGGAATGAATGTGGAGACCTGGGACAGCATTACCGCCCCATAACCGGCATATGCATAGGTTTGAACCCGGCCATTGGCTGACCCCCCCCACTTTGGAGGCCCGGGTCAAATTGGACCGGGCTTTGCCCACCCACAGGCAAAAATGGCAGCCCTGTCTATCACGCTGTTAATATTGTCTTTACAATGCCCCACTTGCCAATATGGAGCACAACGGAATTACTTCTATTAAGCCAATCCTCATTTTTTTGATCGTGGGCAGGATTTATCTAAAGTTTGAAGATAAATGGACGAATTCAAATGTCAGATGTATTTGCACGGTTATCGATGTTGGCGGAAAAATAGCAGTACCCATTCTGAAGCGCTCGTATTGCATCTAAGCCAAATGGGCGTCTCTCATTGGATTACAATACCACTCCGGTTCACTGCCCATAGGATTTTGAAATTTATAGTGCATCGACACCCTAAAAAGGAATCATCGGGTGGATAAAACAACGGACGGCTTCACCTTGGTTGAAGCCTTATTTTTGATTCTATTGTTGGGGATGATGTTAGTGAGCATTACCGGTGTGTACTTCTCCTCATCACATGCCCCTCACAAAGACGAAAACCGGTTGCCCTTGGAGAGCCGTTTGAGGGACCGTATGGAAGAGATCATCAGTCGATCCTTTGACGATATTGTCGATGGTTCCGATTCCGTGGCCATTAACGGGATGATCCACACTATTTCGTGGACAGTGACCCATCCCGATCTGAACGGTGATGCCATCCCGGAATCCATCGCCAAGAAGGTCACGGTCAACACCGGTAATCTTAGTTTAACGACCCTGGTCGTCCATAGCCAAAACGTGGTGGGGAAATTATGAAATTTTATGTTAAAGCCTGCTTTGCCGCAGGAAAACGAATAATTGGGAGGCGATGGTGCCTGGGTTAGAAAAAATAACCACATTTTTAAACTGTTTGACGGCGGTCTCCCAGACACAATACCAGATTTGGGATTCAAAGGGCCGCCAGGTATTTTCCACCGAGAAGCGACAACCTGATATTTTAACGATCTCTTCTCATTTAAAAATGGCCAAACAAATTATCTTGACCGACACGTTTTCCTACGCCCAGGTGAAAGACCGGGGATTCATTTGCGGCATCCCCATGGGCATGGATGGAACGGCCAAAGGCGTCATCTTGGCCACCGGGACGCGTCCGGCCAAACCCCATGACAACGGTCACCCCGCCCGACTGAATGCCTTTCTCGAGCAACTCCTGGCACTGGGAAAAAACGGAAATGACAACGGTGCTGATCATCCTCCAAAGTCGTCGGCGCCACCCGATGTCAATTTCGATGATCTGTACCTATTTGCCAATATTTCAAAACAGTTCAGGTCATTGCGCTTCAAGCAACCGATTCTGGGGAAATTGATGCACCGCATGTTCGGCAGCATGGA
>CAJIBC010000567.1_pt1 | contig 20211 bp, 18 predicted proteins | sample 9199231 | NCBI WGS metagenome assembly CAJIBC01 (sample SAMEA7708282, study PRJEB35096) | sediment metagenome | biome: marine neritic benthic zone biome [ENVO:01000025]; feature: sediment [ENVO:00002007]; material: shallow marine sediment [ENVO:03000034] sea grass bed [ENVO_01000059] ...
AAACTGAAAGTTACCTTTTGCGTAAGGGGCGTCCTGTCACCGTTGCTGGCCAACTTACTCCTGAATGAGTTGGATCAGGAACTGGAGTGCAGAGGACATTGCTTTGTGCGCTATGCTGATGACTGTAACATTTACCTGGGCAGTCGCAAAGCCGGTGAGCGGGTGAAAGCCTCAATTGCACGGTTTTTATCGCATCGGCTCAAGCTCAGTGTCAACGAGGCCAAAAGCGCAGTGGCACGACCTTGGCGTCGCAGCTTTCTGGGCTTTACTATCAGCTCGAGGGCTAACCGACGGGTTAGCATTAAGGCGGTAAAGTCTCTCAAGCAGCGGGTGCGAGCGATAACCAGACGAACACGCGGACGTAGCATAGAGCAGATCATATCTGAGCTGCGAAAGTATCTGATCGGCTGGAACCTCTATTACGGCATCGTCCAGGTCAGATCTATGCTAAAAGAGTTAGACTCGTGGATCAAAAGGCGACTTCGTTGCTACCTTTGGAAGCAGTGGGGTAAATCGGGCTACAGGCAACTTCGAAGACGGGGAGTAACCCGGTATTTGGCGTGGAACACCTGCAAGTCCGCCCATGGTCCATGGCGCTTGAGCCGCAGTCCGGCCTTGGCTTTTGCACTGCCGGCCCGCTATTTTGCCAAATTAGGATTGCCGAGATTGTTTACAAAACCAACTTAATCAACCGAACCGCCATGGTACGTGATCCGTATGCCTGGTGGTGTGGGAGGGAGGAGCCGCAAGGCTTCTTCCTATCCTGATTCGCGCCGCTACGCGGCGCGAATGCGCGAGTTGACTTCGTCGAATGGTTGGTCCGCACCGCTTCGCGGCACGAACCAACCATTCGACCGGCAAAATTTCCCACATAACCAGTCGCTGCGCGCGCATTATGTCTTAAGCAGGATGTGATGAAAAACTCCAATATGAAAAATGAATCATTGATAGCTTTCTTTGCTTTAACCTTTCTCCTTTCGGTGCCATTCTATATCCTTAATGCACTTGCATATCTGCAAATTGTAGGAAAGCCTGAAATTGGCCCACTTTATATTGCTCTCCTTACAGTAACGCCGATTACTGCAGCCTCAATTATAACGTTTCGTAAAACCGGAAAAACTGGTTTGGTTAAGCTACTCAAAAGAATTTTCGATTTCAAAAGGATAGAGAAAAAGCGGTGGTATTTAGTTTGCATTTTTTTAATGCCCCTCATTTTCCTTCTGTCCATCTCGCTGATTATTTTCACAGGTACCACAGTTCCTTCTGGTTTGGCCCCACTAGTGGCGGCTCCACTGTTGCTTATATTCTTTTTCGTTTTGGCGACGGGAGAAGAAGTAGGTTGGATGGGATATGCCTTTGAACCAATGCAGGCACGTAGTAGTGCTCTTCGAGCAGCCATTTTATTGGGGGTGATCTGGGCTTTTTGGCATGTTCCATTTTTCATTTTCATGATGCCTGACCCATTGGTGGTGTGTACAAGAGTAATTATACTCATTGGAGCCCGAGTATTATTCGCTTGGACCTATAACAATACAGGGAAAAGCGTCTTTGCGGTCATTTTGATTCATGCATGTGATAACACGGCGCTTATGAGCATGCCAAAGATTGATGACATTGTACCTTGGGGCATTGTTGTTCATGGCGGTTTTATCTTGATTTCAGCAACCATAGTTGCAGTGTTATGGGGTGATCGGACTTTATCAAGATACAGATTTCGCAACAGGCAATCGTTTAATTCCAAAACCAATATGACATAGCAACGGGTTGGGCAGGGATGCGCGGGAAAAGCGTCCGCGCACCTGTCAACCCAAGCGTTATGAGCTATGGAGTTAATTATCTATTCTCAGGAAATGTGGCGGCTTGCTCTTGATGGGCAAGTACAGGGTGTTTGGTTCTGGGCTTCCCTCTACACATTTATTCTTTGTGCGTATTCACTAGTATTTCAAATTCGCACAAGATTCTGGCCCTGTACGCATGGAGTTTTGACAGGGTTTGAAATCAGAAAATTTGGAGGGGCAACAGAATGGGTTAGATCTGAACAAGAGTACGTATCAGAAGCGCTATATAAATATAATGTTGGTGGCGTAGATTATGACGGCACTAGAATTTCCCCTTGGGTTTTTGTAGTAAGCCATAATGCAAGGTTTGTTTTAGAAAAGCAGAAATCATCAATTCAATTATATCCTGATGGCAGGCTTAAGGTCTTTTATAATCCAAATAATCCCAAAAAAAGCTTTCTAATTATTGCAGGGAAAATGGGTATCTACATTACTGTTACTTTAAGTGTTTTGCCGCTAATACTGTTTTGTATTGAATACCATGTATAAATTTCATAACAAACGCATTCACTCGGACAAAATAAAGCTGCGCCGCTACGCGGCGCGAATGCGCGAGTTGACTTCGTCGAATGGTGGGTCCGCACCGCTTCGCGGCACGAACCAACCATTCGACCGGCAAAATTTCCCACATAACCAGTCGCTGCGCGCCCATTATGCATGAAATTTTGCCGGTCATCTCGCGCATTGGCTTTCATAAAATGATCCATTGACGTCATAACGTCAAAGCGTTATAATATCCTGAGATAATAGGAGGTGACATTATGGCAACGCCCGCAAAACGTGCCACCGTATATTTTGATCCAATTATACATAAGGCATTGAAATTAAAATCAATAGAAACATCTAAATCAATATCTGAACTTGTAAATAAGGCGGTGAAGGAAGCTCTTGCGGTGGATGCAGAGGATATTGCCGAAGTTGAGGAAAGGGCAGATGAACCACTGATTAGTTTTTCTGAAATGGTAAAAAGGCTAAAAAAAGATGGCCGAATATGAGATTCTATTTAAAGAATCCGTGTGGAAAGATCTTAAAAAAATCCCAAAAAATGATCTTAAAAGAATTCTATCAAGAGTTGAAAAATTAGGGGATGACCCACGGCCGATGGGCTATGAAAAACTAACAGGTGAAGAGCTTTATCGTGTGAGGCAAGGGAATTACCGCATCGTCTATTCCATACAGGATAATGAACTCACAGTTTGGATTATAAAAGTTGGACATAGAAAAAATGTTTATCGCTGAAGCGAACCTGTGTGTCCAGCGGACTCGCAAAACTCGCCGCTGACACATTCTGTTAGGCTCATTTAAAAACAAAATGGACATTTATTTTCTAATAGCTTCAATACTATGTTTCATAGTTGCACTTATTCACTCAGTGCTCGGTGAAATTTTAGTTTTTAAACGTATGCGAACTAAAGGCCTTGTTCCCACAGAGGCGCATCCCATATTAAAAGAAAGACATGTAAGAATATTATGGGCAAGCTGGCACATTGTCACAATATTTGGTTGGGGTTTTGGTGCAATTTTACTCTTAAGAGCACAATCAAACTCTTTTGCAACGATTGAATACTACGTACTTAATATTATTGTAATTTCAATGTTTATATCAGGATTGTTAGTACTATATAGCACTAAAGCTCGTCACCCTGGTTGGGTGGGCTTACTACTAATTTCTTTATTTACATGGCTTGGAGTAAACTAAGCCTAACAAGAACATCAATGCCGACAAAAAGGACACACGGCCTAAAAGCTGGCCGCGCACCTTTTTGCCGGCTATGTTGGCGTTATGGGGCTTCACTAAATACAAATTTTTTCCATGCTCCGAAAGGCTCCCATATTTCTCGAAGATCCCATATTGCAGATTTTTTGTTCTCGCCAAGGATAGAGCAACGATACTTATATATAAAAGCTGAAGCACGCATACCTATGGCACAATGAACCCAGATTTTATTATTGGATGCGCTCTTCATTATATTAACAAATGCGTCGAAATCTTCTTGGGCGGGATTTAACATATTCACGGGGATGTGGATATATTTCATACCCAGTTTAGTGACAATTGACGCTTCATTTTTTAGAGGATTTTCTAATAAATCATAGGGTGCAAGGTTGATAATGATATCATACCCTGCCTCCTGGATATTAGAGAGCTGGCTTTTCGTTGGTTGCCCGGAAAAACTAAAGCTATCATTGCAATTAATGTAATTCACAATGCTTTCAATGGATTTGTCTTTGACTTTTATAGGTGAATATTTACTAATAACAGATTTGTAAAATCGTAAAATGGATCTAATTGTATTAATCATCAGAAGGTTTCCTTTTTTTCAAAATTTTAAACGTGTTTGCAATGATAGTATCCCGAAAAGAATAATTGCAAAAGAGACAATAACACGTTAATGTCTATACTTGAACATATCTATAATTGTGTATATTGAATCTGGAGCAAGAAATGAATCGAGGGGAACGAATAGCAAACAAAACAAAATCAGCTATAAAAGATGCTTTACTCGTACTTATAGAGGAAAAAAATTATCCTAACATAACGGTGAGTGAAATCACTGAAAAAGGTAATATTGGCCGAAGCACACTATACAAACACTACCATTCAAAAGCCGACGTTTTGGTGGACATTCATGTAGATATGTTTGAGCAACTGTTCAGTGGTCTGTCAACTTCGGAATCTTGGTTCTCTCCGGAACCTCCTTCCGAGCTGATTTCGTTTTTTGAAAGATCTCCGCGATTGGGTAAAAATCCATTTTTGCTGAGCTATAAACTGGGTAGCGATCTTGATTATTTGATAAGCAATATCGATCTTCAACTTACTTCGATAATTGAGAAAAGACTTCGTAAATCCTTTGATGATGCAGATAGCACTATCCCCTTACTGATTCTCGCCCAATCGGTTTCTAATTTATACAGTGGACTTATAATGTCTTGGTTTACCAAATATCAATCATCTGATGTTCGACAGTTCGCGACTAATATCCATAGGATGACCAGGGCATTGATTTTTGAGGCTATAGGGAAGAGCACCATATCGCGCTGGTAAGGACGACGGGGACCATGCCGCCTCACAGCTCAGCGTTCGCGCCGCTGCGCAGAGCGAACGCGCAAGTTGACGTCATCGAATGGTTGGTCCGTACCGCTTCGCGGCACAAACCAACCATTCGACCGGCAAAATTTCCCACATAACCAGTCGCTGCGCGCCCATTATGCATGAAATTTTGCCGGCCAACTCGCGCATTGTGCGGTAATAATGATGGTGGTGATATGAAAGACTTTCCGGACTTCATGAAATCCGAGGAAAACCAGATTGCCACCAAATCCCAATCTAAAGGTGTTAAAGGTTGGGTGTATGATGGTGCAGATGGTAGCCAAATTGCGTTCTGGATTTGTGAAATTGACGGCATATCTAAAGAACATATCCATGATTATGATGAGTATTTTGTTGTTGTCCAAGGAAAATATACTCTCATAATCGATGGACAGAATATTAATTTATACAAGGGCGACGAATATTTAATCCCAAGAAATATTGCTCATTCAGGAAAATTCACGGCAGGTACTCGCACAATCCACTGTTTTGGAGGAAAACGCGCAGAGCGCGCACAACCTATCGTTCTACCTAATGCGAAGGGCCATGCGGCCCTTCGCATTAGGTGAGCTTGTCGTTACGTGTGGGAAGTATAGAAAATGAAAAAGAATATAGTTTATCAAATTGATTCTTTTACAAATTAAAAATTTAAAGGAAACCCTGCAGGGGTGGTTGTTAATGCTGACGGTTTAACTGAGAATCAAATGAAAAAGATTGTAAGAGAACTCAACCGGTGAACTATAGGATCGGGTCTATTGTATGCCATCTTTTTCACCCTGAAAACAAAGTGGAAAGCCTTTAGGACGAAAGATCCCGCGTTGCCAAGGGCTCGCAGTAGGTTACTACGGCTTCGCCCTTGGTCGCCTTGGCTCTGGAGCCCTCCGACTTTTGCAACGATAGGGTAAACTTCGGCAAGTAATTGAATCAGATTTGGATCGATGCTTTGAAAAGGATGGTCAAATATGAAACCTCAATATAAGCCTGGGAATAATATCGCTATAAAAGTTCCACCCTATGAATATGAAAAAACGGTCTGCTTTTATCGCGATATTATAGGTCTCAAAGAGAGAAAATTATCATCATCGGATCAGCATGAAAGTGTTTGTTTTAGCTTTGGAGACAAGAATTTATGGATAGACAAGATATCAAGCGTCAGTCAAGCTGAGATTTGGCTTGAACTTGTGACTGATAATATTGCTGAAGCGGTATCGCATCTTGATCAGCAAGGAGTGGTTCGTAGAGATGAAATTGAAAAATTACCTGATGATTTCAAAGGGTTTTGGGTATGTAGCCCGTCGAATATAATACATTTAATCACTGAGTAGACACAGAAACCTCATTCAAGGTTCGATACCTTCTTCAAAACAAAGGGCGCTGTCCCGGTCTGTTGTTCACCATTTGGATGACTTCATGGGAACGGAAAGCCTCTTATGTCCAGGCCAACTTGACTAAGAAAATGGATGCATCTTAAGATCAGGAGGATGCATACACAATAGAGGGCAATGCAGTTTTGGAAGGGGCAATTTTAAATTTTTGATTAGGAGGATATATGGATCTATCCACACAATATTTAGGATTAGAGTTGAAAAATCCCATCATCGTCGGTAGCTCGGGGCTCACAAGTTCGCTGGAAAAAGTCAAAACAGCGGAAAAAACAGGTGCCGCCGCTGTGGTGCTAAAGTCCATCTTCGAAGAAGAAGTGGCCCTGGAATTCAACGATTTTAATAAGTCCAGCGCCGTATCCGGAGACGGAAAAACCTTCGAGTACGATGGCCGTATTAACCCCATCGAATACTACCCCTATATCGCTCGGGAAGAAAATTTAATGAAATACGTCAATCTGATCGAAGCGTGCAAAAAAGCCGTGTCGATTCCAGTGATCGCCAGCATTAACTGCTTTCTTAAGTCCGTCGAGTGGATCTCCTATGCCAAAAAATTGGAGGCCGCAGGCGCGGACGCCCTCGAGCTCAACATGTTTTTCCCACCCACCGATTTCAACGAAAAACGGTCAGATAAAGAGGGCGTATACTTTAAAGTCACCGAGGAGGTCACACAGAAACTCACGATCCCCACCGCCTTGAAAATCAGCCACTATTTTACCGATCTGGGCCCCATGATCCAGAAATTGTCCCAAACCGGTATCGGCGGCATGGTTTTGTTCAACCGTTTTTTCAGCCCCGATTTTGATATCAACAACTTAAAAATTACCAACTCCTTTGTTTTCAGTACACCGGCCGAGCTGGCGATTTCCCTGCGCTGGATTGCCATCATGGCGGAAAAGGTCGAGTGCGATCTAGCCGCCTCCACCGGTATCCACGATGGCGATGCAGTGATCAAACAGCTATTGGCAGGTGCAAACGCCGTGCAGGTGGCCTCATGCCTTTATCAAAACGGCATGAAGCATATCGGCGCCATGTTGGAACGTATCCAAGGGTGGATGTCCCACCACCGCTTTAAAAATATCCATCACTTCAGGGGCAAACTGAGCCAGGATAACAGCGTCGATCCATCCGTCTATGAACGGGCGCAGTTCCTGCGCTACTATGGCGGTAAAAAAGGTGCTGTTGATTAACGCTCAGGGACCCAAATCATCAGGGTCAGATCTGCCCTTGGCGCTTGATGGCATCAAATGGGTCAAGGGCAGCCCCGACCCGTTAATCGGTCATCATTTCTTAATTGTTATTCCAAAGCGGCTTTCATTCTACCCACCCTTCCTCGACGCCATGGCACCCGACCATCGTGTCGTCCGGCAACGTCATCAATTTGGGGATTTCGTTTCGGCAGCGCTCGCGCGCATAGCTGCATCGCGTATGAAAGACACAGCCCGGTGGCAGTTGGATGGGCGTCGGGACATCGCCGGATAGTTTCCGATGGCGAAAGCGCCCCCCCAAGCGCGGGATAGCCGACAGGAGGGCCTGGGTATAGGGGTGCCTGGGCCGTTGATACAAATTATCGGTGGTGGCCAGTTCGCACATCGAGCCCAGGTACATCACCGCCACACGATTTGAAATGTGCTGGACCACCGAGAGATCATGGCTGATGAACAGGTAGGTCAGGCCCTGGTCGGCCTGAAGATCCATCATCAGGTTGAGGATTTGGGCTTGGATGGAGACATCCAAGGCGGCAATGGGTTCATCGGCGACGATGAATTCGGGGTCCACGGCCAGGGCCCTGGCCAGCGAAATACGCTGGCGCTGTCCGCCTGAAAACTCGTGAGGAAAGCGGTCCTGCCAATCGGGATCGATGCCCACCTGGGCCATGACATTGCTCACTTTGTGGGCCAGCTCGGATCGCCCGATATTTGACTGATGAAAGCGGATTGGCTCTTTGAGGATGTCGCTCACACACATGCGCGGATTAAGCGATGCATACGGATCCTGGAAGACCATTTGCATGCGCGTTCGAAAGGATTTCAGTGCGCTTTCGGGCAAACCGTCGATCCGATGGCCCCGGTAGTGGATTTCACCATCATCGGGCGGATAAAGCCCCAGGACCGTGCGCGCCAGGGTCGATTTTCCGCACCCGGATTCGCCGACCACGCTGACGGTTTCACCTTGGAAGATATCAAAGCTGATCCCGTTGACAGCACGGACGATGGTTTTTTGGCGCGTGAGGCGACCGCCGGAGAATTTAAGCTGGTCCAGCCAGCCGCCGCTGATATCGAAATGTTTGACCAGGTTGCGGATGCGAAGCAATGCATCGGCCGGCATCGATCCTTGTTCCTGTTTGTGAATCTCAACGGCCATCTTGCTAATCCACCATGTGGCAGGCGGCCTGGTTACCGCCGGTTTTGGGTTCCAGTTTGGGGCGTGTGCTGTGGCAAATCTCTTCTGCCAGATGGCAGCGGTCATTGAAGGGGCAGCCCGGCGGAATTTTTGCCAGGCCCGGCATTACACCCGGTATCTGGTTCAGCCTGGCGCTGCGGCCGGCTTTTTGCGGCAGCGCCCCCAACAAACCGATGGTGTAAGGATGCCGGGGCTGATGGATAATCTGATCGGATGGCCCCAGTTCTACGATGGTGCCGGCATACATCACGGCAATGCGCTGGGTGACCTGGGAGACCACCGCCAGGTCGTGGGTGATCAGCAGGAGCCCCATATTTTCGGTTTCGCACAGTTCCAGCAACAGATCCATGATCTCCGCCTGGATGGTGACATCCAGCGCCGTGGTGGGCTCATCGGCGATGATCAAATTTGGATTGGTTAACAGCGAGATTGCAATGACGATGCGCTGGCGCATACCGCCGGAAAATTCATGGGGGTACTGGTTTAAGCGCTTGCGGGGCGACGCCATGTAGACCCTCTTTAATTTTTCGATGCAGATCTCGTCGGCCTGGGAAGCTGTCAGGTCCATGTGCGCCAACAGGGTCTCTTTCATCTGAACGCCGATGCTCAGCACCGGATTAAGGGTCATCATGGGGTCCTGGAATATCATGCTGATGCGGTCTCCCCGGATTTTGCGCAGCTGCGCATCGCCATAGGTGGTGATATCCCGGTTCTGGAAGATGATTTTGCCTGAATCGATGTAGCCCGGTTTGGAAATCAGGTTGATCAGCGAAAAGCCCAGAACAGACTTGCCGGCTCCGGACTCCCCCACCAGGCCCAGTCGCTCTCCTTTGTCGATGGAGAGGCTGACATCGCTGACGGCCCGCAAGGTGCCGGTTCGCATGGCGAAATCGACATTCAGGTGCTCTATGGTCAGCAGTTTTTCCAATCACGATCCTTTGTAAAGCTTTGGATTCAGGTAATCCCGGACCCAGTCACCCAACAGGTTGATCACCAGAATGAGAAGTACCAGCAGGATACCGGGTAAGATCGTAATCCACCACGAGCCGGAGAAGATATACTCGAATCCGGCCGTAATAAGCGATCCCAGTGATGGTTTGGTCAGCGGCATGCCCAGTCCCAGGAAGGAGAGCGCGGCTTCGCTCATGATGGCATTGGCCACCTGAACCGTGGAGATGACCAATACCGGCGACAGGGTGTTGGGCAGAATGTGGCGCCACATGATGCGATATTTGGATAGCCCGATGACCCGTGCGGCCTCCACATACTCTTTGTGACGCTCGGCCAGCACAGAGGCCCTTACGGTGCGGGCGTACTGGGGCCACTCGGCCAGCCCGATGATCAGGATCAGCAGGCCGGCGGCGATTTTCTCGTAGTTGGCCACACCGAAAGCCATTTGAAAAATGGCCCCAATGAAGATGGCGATCATGTAGGTCGAAAAAGAGAGCTGTACATCGGCCACCCGCATCAGAATATTATCCAAGGGCTTAATATAGCCGGAGACCAGCCCGATCACAATGCCCAACAGGGCCTGCAGGCAGACGGCACCGACGCCGATGATGATGGAGATGCGCATGCCGTACAGCATGGTGGAGAGCATGTCGCGTCCCATGTCGTCGGTGCCCAGTAAAAAGTTGCGACTGCCTTCGGTTTCCCAGGCCGGTGGCATTTCGGAATCCATAATGTCGATGGTGGTCGGGTCATACGGATTGTGGGGGGCGATCAGTGGCGCCGCAAATGCGCTGCACACCAGGAGCATGAGAATGCCGAAACTGATATACGCCACCGGATCGCGCATAAAATGATAGAGCAGATCCGATTGTCTGAAGCGTCGCCAGGTCGCGCCCATTTACCGCCTCCCCGCAACCCGTACCGTGGGATTTACCAGACCGTAAACCAGATCCACGATGGTATTGACCACCACAAAGATAACGCCCACCACCACGATGTAGGAGACCATCAGGGCGGTGTCGGCCCGGGAGACCGACTCGATGAACATGGCCCCCATGCCCTGCCACTGGAAAACGGTTTCGGTCAAGATCGTAAAGGCCACCATGATACCCAACTGCACGCCGCCCACAGTGATCACCGGCAGCAGGGTGTTTTTAAATGCATGCACGTACCATACGCGGCGGGGCATGAGCCCCTTGGCCCAGGCGAATTTAACATATTCGGATTCCAGGACCTCCATCATCTCTGATCGAATCAGCCGGATGAATAGCGGCAGCATGATGGAAGACAGGGCAATGGACGGCATGATCAGGTGCCGCAGTCCGTCTTTGGTCAGCAAGCCGCTGTCCCAGAATCCGAAAATCCGCACGGTCTCCCCGCGGCCAAAGGAGGGCAGCCAGCCAAGCTCCACCGAAAAGATATAGATCAGCAAAATGGCGGTCAGAAATACCGGCATGGAGACCCCCACAATGGAGCCCCCCATAATAATACGGCTAAACAGCCGTCGGGGATGGATGGCCGCATAGATACCCATGGGAATGGAGAGCAGGATAATGATCAGGGATGCACCCAGGACCAGCTCCAGGGTGGCCGGTGCTTTGGATAAAATGACGTCTGTAACGGGTCGCTTGAAGAAAAACGAGCGCCCCAAATCCCCGTGGGCCGCATCCCTTAAAAAGCGGCCGTATTGAATAAAAAAGGGGTCGTTGAGCCCCAGTTCTTCTCGAATCTGGGCGCGCTCTTGGGGGGTAACCCGTTCGCCCACCAATTCGCGCACCGGATCGCCGAAATTGTGCTTGATGGCAAAGCCGATGAAGCTGATGACCAGCATCACCAGGATGGCTTGCAAAATCCTTCTAACGGTAAATGCCAGCATATGTTTGATCGGCCGCCAATAAAAAGGGGAAGCCCGGCATGGCCGGGTTCCCCTTCAACGTTATGGTTTGAACATAGTCCGTCATGTTAAATCAGCTCTACTTGGTGACCAGGTCGCCGAAGTAGGGAAAGTTCATGACATTGACAATTTCCTCGGTATTGTAGTTCTCCTTGGAGGCCCAGGAGAGATTCTGCCAGTGCAGCGGGATATAGGCGGCATCCTCATAGAGCATCTTTTCGATCTTCTGGAGAATGGCTGCGCGTTTGACATTATCGGTTTCCGAATTGGCGGCCAGGGTAAGGGCATCAATCTCTTTGTTGCAATAGTTGCCCGAATTGTATTGGCCGCGGCCGGTGCTTTTGTCGGGGCACATATACAGGTACTCATAAAAATTTGCCGAGTCCTCGGTGTCTGAATGCCAGCCGATCATTTGAATGTCCGCCACCTGTGCATCGAATTGATCCCAGTATTGGGCCTTGGGCATGGTTTTGAGGCTGATCTTGATGCCGATTTTGCTCATCATGGAGACAAAGGCCTGGGCGATTTTTTCGTCGTTTACATACCGGTTGTTTGGTGCAATCATCGTCACTGCAAAGCCATTCTCGTAGCCGGCCTCTTTCATCAAGGCTTTGGCTTTGGACAGATCATAGCGCGGCTTGAGCGCCTGATTGTATCCTTGATAGCCTTTGGGAGAATTCTGTGCGGCTGCTGTGGCAAAGCCTTTCATGGTTTTTTTAACGACGCCCTCATTGTTATAGGCATAGGCCATGGCCTGCCGAACTTTGGGGTTGGCAAACTCCGCGCGCCGTTTCTGATTCAACTGGAAGGTGATGATGCGCGAACCCGACATGGTGACCAACTTGAGTCCCTTTGTTTTTTCGATGCGACTCAAATCCGCCGGAGGCACCGGCATGATAAAATCCACATCCCCCGAGAGCAGGGCGGCCACCCGGGTGGGGGGCTCTGAAATGGGTGTCAGGATGATTTCGCTGACGTTACCCGTTTTTTTATCCCAATAGTTTTTAAACCGGGAAAAAACGGTTTTAACACCCTGCTCGCGCTGGGCAACCTGAAACGGTCCGGTGCCCGATTCGTTGAAATTGGCAAAGGTGTAATCGGTTTTCAGCATCAGGTCTTTGGGTTTGTTGTTTTTAGGATCCGTGCCTGAGTAATAGGCTTTGTCCATTGGGAAAATATAGGTTGCCATGGCCAGAACCAGTCCGTAGGGTTCTTTGGTGATCAGATCCACCGTGTGTTTGTCCACGGGTTTGGCCTCGGTGAAATATTCAAACAATCCTTTGAAGTCATCTGATTTTTTAAGGCGCTGTATGGTAAACGCGACATCATCGGCAGTGAAATCGTTGCCGGAGTGAAACTTGACGCCTTTTCGCAGGTAAAAGCGGGTGGTGGTGTCATTGACCACTTCCCATTTTTCGGCCAGACGGGGTTCGAGGTTGCCGTCGCGGGTCCAACGCACCAGGGGATCGAACACCATGTGGGAGTATTGCAGCATGCCTCCTGAGAGCTGAATGTGCGGATCCAGAGAAACCGGATCGGCGTCCATGGCAAGTTTAAGTGTGGTTGCGCCTGGGGCGCCGCTGAAAGCGACCAGCGCGATGGTGGTCAATACGAAAAAGCGTACCAATGATTTTTTCATTCCTATCCTCTCCTTGTTTGGATCCACAAATGTCCGTCTCCCTGTGGTTGAGATACGGGATACAATGTAATACGTGAAGCCTTGGAAATATTCATTGCCTATGTATTTATAGTGAATGGCAAAGGGACGGGTCAAGCTATAAAGTCAATTAAATCCATATGTAAGTCCTGTTTAATGGACATGGTTTTGCAGGCCGGTAATATATCAGCGTTCATAAATGCAAAATTGCATGCAATAACAGATACCTAAAACGGATTCAAAGAGAAGAATGAATCTCCAACCCCCGACGGTGATCCCGGCGACACCGTTTGCACGGTCGATTGCATTACCGGCGACACCTACTATGTTTCGAACGCTGGAGACGATGATAATACGGGCACCTCTCCCGATGACCCGTGGGAAACCATCGATCGAGTGAATCGGCAATCCTTTTCGCCCGGTGACGGTATCCTGTTTCACCGCGGCGACACCTGGCGGGAAACACTTTACCTGAACTCTATAGTTGCATAAAAAAGATGGCAAAAAAGGTGACGCCTTGTCAGCATTGGATAGACGGCATGCCAGAGAGGTATCATAGCTGTTTACCACCAGTGGACTATAGGATCGGGTCTATTTTATGCCATCTTTTTTGCCTTCCAGAAGCGGAGCTTGAATCTGAGCCACGATTTTTTGACATCCTTGGGATCCAATGCTATGACTATTTTATCGGATAGCAGGGAACAATAATAAAGGGTGGCAGCCATGTTATGCCCCTGATTGTCTGGTGTTACCTCACTGTTTATTTTAATTTCCGCATGGCCCACCGCTGAGGAAGGGAGGGACTAATGGGTATTTTAAATAAACTATTCCAAACCAAAAAATCATTGCCGGCATTGGATGAGAACAGTCCTTACGCGCGCTACATAGAAGAGATGCAGGGCCCCCTGAAAAAATTAGTCAGCGATACGCCTGATGCCATTGAAGTCATTCCTTCGAAAAAGCGGGCATTCGCTTTTATCGGTAAACCGCCCAAGCGGTTTGGCGTTGCATGGGTAGACAAAAATGGTGAAATCGTCAACTTTAAACGGCTTGTAGAAGAGAAGGGGCTATCTGCTGACCAGCTTGAAAAATTGAGTGTTCGCCTCAGGCAGATCTATATCAACCACAAGTCCGAACCTCGCTATTGCACGGTAATTCAGGATAAGCAAGTGGTGGTCACGCCGTCAGAACCATTGCTGGCCGAGGTCAAAGAGGTCATAGACGAAACGGTCCAATAGGTCGGATATGGGCGTAGGCCATTAAGCGTTGAATTCCACCCCTTGATAAAGGGGTCTGTAAACCCATTGATGCAAAAGTCGAAGGACTCCAAACCCATAGTTGGCAAGGGTTCGCATTAGGGAACTGCGGTTTCACCCTTGCCGTTCGGACTTTGGAGCTTTCCGACTTTTGCATTAATAGGGTAAATAGTGATTTTTGACACATATTTATAGTGCGCAATGTCACAGATCCTGATTTAGATTTCTCCTATACAATCTTCCCTTTGATCAAATGCCACCCTTTGTTGATATGGTACGTAATGAAAAACCGGTATTCGCATATCTAAATAGTGATCGCCCAGAATGGAACAGCATAAAAACTTCATTGGAACCAGTTGGAGAAGAAGAGAGCTAAATCATTCTTAAATCTAATTGCAGGTAGAATAAACCACCAAGAGAACCAAGGATCTAATGAAGAAGGCGAATATTTTCAATGGGCACCTCCTAAGACCTATCAGCAAAATACTTGCTGTGGACAGGGAGGTGCCCTTTCACTGTAGGTTTAAAACGTCTACCCCAACCCTGATAGTGTTTACCCTATAGTTGCATAAAAATGAAAAAATGCGATTTCCTTTAGGGTAAAAGTAAATCAGGCAATGGCAGATTTGTCCCTTTTCCCATTTGGATAGACTGAATGTGCTTTTATGAGCGCAAACAAGTAGAGGGGCAAAAATTTTCAAGGACATGGGTATCGGGGGCACGATTCGATGGTTTTCTATATCTGAAGTATAGGATTATTTCGGTCAATATCATCGCGCTGTTTATAACATATAACCAGGTCACAGCATCCGGTTGTTTCATCAGTTTATAGGCAATACCGAAGGCATATCCTGCGAGGATCAGCGAGAGGAAGACGATGCTCTTTCCGGCAGCTGACTTGGACCGCAGTGATCTATAGATGGAAAACGGCCAACTGCTGCCGAAACAGATCAACATCAATGTTTCGGATATTTCATAATTCAAAGAAAACATAGCGCCACCTTATACCCATACAGATGTAATGGGTAACGGCTATTAATTATATTGCCGACTAAGATTTCACATACACATTTCGTTTATTGTCTGGTTTTGGATAAGAGCATATTTGGAGATCTAATCGGAATCTGTGACCTTGCGCACGATAATGATGTGCCCAACGTCACAGTCGGGAAAATGATTGGCGGAAACAAAGGGGGCCTCTCTAATGGGATTGTACTGGGAACAAGCAATATTGCAGATAGACGATCTGCAAGGGTAGTGCGCCTGTTAAAATGCGTATCTTAAATAGACCCCAACCTGGTTCTCATCACTGAATTTGCCGCTTAAACTCAAATAAGGGTTTAAATGCAGATCAGCGAACATGGCTAAGTCATCCGGATTTAGACCTAAGTTCCATCGGATGGTCTGCGGTGTGAAAAGTGACCGCAGGCCACTGGAGATGGATGGTTTTTGGTGGCCAAGTAATTTCAATGGTTTTGCGTTTTGCAACGATGGACCATCGGCGTGATCGTTTGTATCGGTGATGGCGATTTCACCTTTTAGTCTAAGCTTGATTGCCCATTGCTGGATATTTCGCTCCGTGTACTCCCAGTAGATACGCGCTCCGGATAGAAGATTGAATTCTTCTAATGCGAGTTTGAAAATAGCCAATAAATTTGCGTTGGGAAGTCCATTATCGTTTCCTGTGGGGGGAAAACTGTCTTGTGGTGTGAGAGGTGTGTTTAAGTATCTGCTGTATTGTAAATCTGATCTGATGCTACAGAATGAATTGCCGGCCGGAAGACCAGAGCATTGTAAGTTGTGGTTGATCCGTTCGTCGATGGATTGTCGGAATTCGGTGTTTTGCTTGAACGAATTGGGGTCACAGTGAGCCGTGGAGGCCATGAAAGAGGAGATTAAACACAGCATAGCAGTCATATATTGCTTCGCTAAAACGGTTGTGGCACCGCTTGGGAACATAGGCGCCTCCCTTCGCTGTGGGTGAACAGGCCGGATGCATGGTTATAGAAACAGCAATATCCATGCCGCTCTTTCTTGGTTTTCAGATTGTGAATAAAGACAATCTTTTATCCGGAGCTAAGGGTATACGGCGCTTGGCCATTGAGAAATGTAGCCCACAGTTTAAAGCGCTTTGCGGATTGAAATGAGTAATTTATTTCACACTCTTCGATGATTCAAGGTCGGTTTCACATTTTACTGCGTTCCTGCCGGAATCTTTGGCGAGATATAGCGCAGCGTCGGCCCTTGCCACCACAGAAGCTGCCGAGTCTTGCCGGTGCATTTGCGAAACCCCCACACTGACCGTGATGTTGCCAAGGTCTTGGCCGGTTCTTTTTATTTTGAGCTTTTTTTTCGATATGATTTCTCTGATATGCTCTGCAACAATACATGCTTTTTCCATTTTGGTATTTGGAAGGAGAATGATGAACTCTTCACCTCCATAGCGGGACGGAAAATCTTTGCCTTTTAAATTTTCCCTCAAGAGCCATCCCACCAGAGACAAGACTTCATCGCCGATTTGGTGGCCATATTGATCATTAAATTTTTTAAAATAATCAATATCCAGCATGATGATTGAAAATAATCCATCCTCTTGCTCAAAGCCTTCACAAAGCTCCTTCAATTTCAGGTCAAATGCCTTACGGTTGTTTATCCCGGTCAGGGCATCCAGGAATACCTCCCTCTCGGTTTTTTCAAGTTTTTTACTCAGCGTTTCGATCTGTGAGGTGGCCTCATCAAGTTTTTGGTTCAATAGCTGACTGGATGCTGCCATCTTATGGGTATCGCCGATAATTTCCTGCACCATATTTTGGATCTGTGCTAGATTTTTTGCCTCGCTTAATTTGTCGCCATAGTCGTGCATCTTTTCGCTATAATCTGATGCCGCATCACTGGTGGATAGTGTGGCCTTGAAGATGTTCTGGAATATTTTATGGGTCTCTTTTTGAACTTCTTTTATTATTTCAGTCTTACCCTGGTTTAGATACTCCGTGTAGAGCTTTTCCATAATGTCGTTGTTGAAGGGTTTCCCTGAAGCGATCAAGGCGTCCATGGTGGTTACCAACTCTTCGTTATGCCCGAGGAAGTATTCATACCAGACATGAAAATTTTCCGGAGTGAGCGGAACAGCCATCTGGGCAGTCTTAACAATAATTTTTTTTGCAATTTCAGTGGCAGATTTAGGCGCGTTGCTGCATGCCGTCATAGCGATACCCTTTCTTGTGGCATAATTATCTTGATAAGGGGAGAGCATCCACCCATGACCCATGTTTGGCCAGGTCCGATAATTTTATTGGAAGATATTTTTTGGAAATGGCGCGTGCTTCATGCAATCCGGGTCGCCGGAAATTGGGTAGCATACCTGCCCGGGTGGACCGCCACCGAATGCTACCGGCCGTCATAGCGACCATTCGATCGCTTTGTTTGATCTCCTGAACGATCAACCCGTGGGCTGGTGGAATGGCTTTCGGCTCAAATTTGGGCCGTGGGAGTATTAAAGGTCTAATTTGAACTGGCGCACGCTCTACCAAATTGGTTTTGAGGCCAGACAACGTTCCATAGCGAGATCGAATTTCCCGGATGCACATAGGTACCTTTCAGTGTGGAGAATCAGTGGTACTGTCATTAGTAAAAGCAGTGTCACATAGTCAACCCGGTTCGTTTATAATACAAAATAAAAACTCGGTTTAAAAGGATTTTTTATACAGGTGCAACCATATCAGCGCCTGTGGCATGTTCGGGAATCCAGCGTCCCGGGCCAAAGAGGGCCATGGGTCATGGGTGAATGGGGAATTATCTATGGAGTGGTGCTGCGGGGAAGTGGCGCTGCAGGTTTTCACTGCCAAGATTGGGGGGTGTCAAGGGGCAGATGAATGCGGACCAGCGTGCCACGGCCAACCTCGCTTTGGACCCTAATCTCTCCCCCATGGGCTTCGATAATGTTTTTGGCCAAGCTAAGCCCCAGTCCATAGCCCTCAAGTTGGGGGGATCTGGCTTTGTCGGCCCGGTAGAACGGTTCGAAAATAAAGTCGAGGTCCTGGTCTCCGATACCGATGCCGTGGTCTTGGATGGTGACGACGACCTGCTGGGGTTCAATTTCCATGGAGACCCGTATGGGCCGGGCGTCATCCGGGCTGTATTTTTGGCTGTTCTCTATGATGTTTTTAAGTGCCTGGCCGATTTTTTCAGCATCGAGCCGTATCTGAACCCCGGGCATTGAGGCGATGTGGATGTGGGGTTGGCCGGTTTGAAAGGGCTTAGCCGTTTTGCGGATGAGATCGGATAAATCAACGGTGGTGTAATTCAGTGAAGCCTTGATATTTACAGAACGAGCGGTTTCAAGCAGTTGGGTGATTTTTATCTCCATCTCTTGCAAATCTTCTTGGATGCTTGCCCGATCCGGCGAATCGGGCATCATGGCCAAGGCCACCCTCATGCGGGTAATGGGTGTACGCAATTCATGGCTGACATCCAGGAGCAGTTGCTCTTTGGATTGGATCAAATGCTGCAGGCGTTCCGTCATGGTGTTAAAGGAGACCGACAGGTCACGCAATTCGTCTGCCCGTTTGATGGGCACCCGATGTGAGAGTTCTCCCTGGGCGACTTGCTCGACACCCTGTTTAAGCCAGCGCAGGGGTTTTAACACCCAGCGGATGGCGATATAGGCGCTAACCATCAGCATCGTAATAAAGAGCAATAGGCCAATACCGAGGAGACGGATCTTTTTTTCGGCATCCGGTTGCTGGGTCAATAGCAAGGTCAACCGGCCGTCTCCTTGCTTGACCCTTACCATGTAAGTGCCGCGGTAACTGCCGGCTTCAAGGCGCTGCCCCCGATGCCGAATTCGGAAGTGATTGACCGGAACCGCCATGGGGGCAGCGGCGGTGGTCCAGGTTTGATCTTTGCCTTCATAGGAAATTATCATGTCTGTTTCCGCTGCAATCTGCCGGGCTCGGATGGGGTCGGGCGGGTCCCCGATATCTTTTAACAGATAGTCAACATAGCGGTTGAGGTGGGGGTGATAATTGCTTGCGATATGGTGCCGAAAGGCACCGAAGATGATGATGATGGCCACATTGATACCCAAACCGGCCAGCAATATGACCACCATCAGTTTAAAAAAAATCGAGGAAAAGAGTTTAGGCGTCATGGGTTTCGTCATCCGGATCGGAATTTCCGATAAACACGTAACCGGTTCCCCAGACCGTTTTGATGTAACTTGGCGACTTGGGGTCGTCTCCGAGTTTTTGCCGAAGGCGGCTCATGGTGATGTCCACCGAGCGGTTGAAGGCATCACTGTCGATGCCGCGTAGCTCTTGCAAGATACGATCACGGTCCAGGACTTCACCGGGATGCCGGCACAGCAGCCACAATACCGTGAATTCGTTGGTGGTTAACGAGACGGTGGCACCATCGATCATGGCAACTCTTTTTTGGGGGTCGACGGTCAGCCGATCAAAAGTACGTCGACTGACGACACCCTGGGTATTCAGACGTCTGAGTACGGCCTGGATGCGGGCCACCAATTCCCTGGGCTCGAACGGTTTGGCCAGATAGTCGTCGGCGCCCAGTTCCAGTCCGACGATACGATCCATGGGATCGCCGCGTGCCGTAAGCATGATCACCGGAACATTCGAGTCCAGACGTATTTTTTTGCATAGATCAAATCCGTTCATCTCCGGCAGCATGACGTCCAGTATGAGCATGTCCGGTTTATGGCGGCGAAGTTTTTTAATACCC
>CAJIBC010000140.1_pt1 | contig 19593 bp, 15 predicted proteins | sample 9199231 | NCBI WGS metagenome assembly CAJIBC01 (sample SAMEA7708282, study PRJEB35096) | sediment metagenome | biome: marine neritic benthic zone biome [ENVO:01000025]; feature: sediment [ENVO:00002007]; material: shallow marine sediment [ENVO:03000034] sea grass bed [ENVO_01000059] ...
AAAGTACCGCCGGAGACCTGATGGCACCTGGGATCTGACAATTGGGCGGCGCGTTTTAGCATCTCCTGGGAGGCTTTGCGGGTGAAAGAGAGCAATAGGATCGTACTCGGAGCTACGCCATTTTCTATCAGGCGTGCCACACGATAAGTTAATGTACGGGTTTTTCCACTGCCGGCCCCCGCAATCACTAATAACGGCCCTGTATCATGGGTCACAGCTGCCAACTGGGCAGGATTCAAAACTTTCGCGTAATCAGTTCCTTGTTTGCGATCTTTGCCGGCGGTTTGATGTGTTGGAGAATTATGGGGAAAAAGTTGTTTTGGGTCCATAATGAATCCAGTATTTGATTTTAAAAGGCGCCGCGCATGCCTCGGATCATCCTTGCTTCTAGTATGTTGACCTATGGGTTTTAATATCCTTTGTCAAGGCTTGCATCGGCGTTCCGGCTCAAGTATTGGTTGAACTTAAACCCTTACTCCCTCCCCCTTGACGGGGGAGGGCCGGGGTGGGGGTGAAGGATGTTAGGCCATCGTCCCCCTCCCAAACCTCTCCCACCAGAGTAGGGGAGTTTTCGTCCAGGCACTATATAGCTATGGATTTACTGCGGTTGCAGGCGCGGCATCAAGCTCTCTGTTAAACTCTATTGCAGTAGTGGGGCATTAATGTACGATCCACTCTCAATTTGATAGGCGGATTGTGGCAGTGCAGTATTCGTACTTTGCCCCACCGTTGCATATTAAGATGGCAAAAGGGCTAATCTTGTGCTGCCAGACTATAAGCCGGATCGAAGTGAATAGTTCTTTGGAAGAGGTCCCTTAAGTCTTGTAATTGACTGATATATAAGAAATAGGCGTGTGTGAAGAAGAAGGGGCGTATCGTAAGCAATGTTATGATATGCTTCTGCTTCCTTGATTGGCGCGGGTAGAGATGGTTTTAGGTAACCCCGGGAAGGATTGGAGCAAAGAATTTTCTCCTTTTTTATTAAGAAGTTGTTGACAAGCGGAAGATGTTATATTAGGGCTGAAGATATTGGTTGATTTTTGTAACAATATTAAACATTAAGGAGGTATTTACATGAAAAAAGTTCAGACCCAACTTAAGACAGTGGCCAAATCACTGGCCAGTCTGGCAGAAAAATTAGAGAAGCTTAGTACTCAGGTGGCCGATGCTCCGGCAAAGAAAAAAGCGGCTCCCAAGAAAAAAGCGGCCCCCAAGAAAAAAGCGGTTGCTAAGAAAAAAGCTGCCCCTAAGAAAAAAGCTGCCCCGAAAAAGGCCGCAAAAGGGAAAGATACTGTACTGGATTCCGTTTTGGCAGTTATTAAGAAAAGCCGCGCAGGCGCTAATATCGCAGCGCTTAAGAGCAAAACCGGTTTGGAATCCCGTCAGCTGAGCAATGCATTGTACAAGCTGAGCAAAAAGAAATTGATTAAATCCAAATCACGTGGCGTTTACGTTAAGGCATAATCCTTGACCTAAAGGGTAAACATCATTACCTCTGCTATTTTTGGATGTTTATCCCTTTGCAAAAACCTTTCAGCGCCCATTAGCGATAACCGGGCGCTGGAGGGTTTTGTCTCGCTTCCACCGCCCCTACCATTTCCTTGTGCCAAAGCACCACTCAATATTCCCTATAGTTGCATAACGGCAAAGTTAGAATTTGTCATGGCTGCCCAGTTGATATTTGCCATTTGGTTCTTATCATTAAAGCTTTAGGTATGCCGCTTATTGGAATGCCCAAAATTTCAGATAATATCCTTTTCGGTGATTCTCCTGCTGGGGTAAACAGGGGCACAGGAAAAAATTGTTTGGGGGACTATTAAATATGAGACTTGAATTGAATCGTATTCATATAAAAGCTGTCATTGGTGTGTTGGCAATATTCACCACGGCGATGTTCTTTTCATGCAGTTTGCCGGTTAAACGTCCTGTACAATTTGGTGCATCTGCGGATCAAATCGCGTGGCCCCATGATGATAGTGATCTGACTCCGGATGGCAAGGCGATGTTTGGGCGTTTGGACAATGGGCTGCGTTACGTCATCCGTGAGAATCGAACACCGCGGGACCGGGTTAGTATGCATCTTTATGTTCGTGTGGGATCCTTATATGAGCGCCATGAAGAGCAGGGCGTTTCTCACTTTCTAGAACACATGCTATTCAATGGTTCAAAACACTTCCCTCCCGGGGAGATGGTCAAATATTTTCAGCGTATCGGTATGCAGTTTGGTCCTGATGCAAATGCGCACACCAGTTTCGATCAAACCGTTTATGACGTCTTGCTGCCTAAAGGGGATCCAAAGAGCCTCTCAGAGGGTCTCTTGGTATTGAGGGATTATGCCGATGGCGCCCTATTATTGTCCGAGGAGGTAGAGCGGGAAAAGAAAGTTATTCTGGCAGAGATGAGATCTCGGGATTCTGCGGGTTTCAGGACGGTCAAACAAACTTTTCAGTTTGAAATGCCGGGACTGATTGTCGGAAAACGGTTTCCAATTGGCGTCGCAGAAATTATTAACAAAATGGATCACAATTTGCTTCGTAATTATTATGAGGCCTGGTACCGCCCGGAAAGAATGTTTTTAATTGTCGTTGGAGATCTTGAAAAAGAGACGGCGCAACAGTTGATCGCCGAAAGGTTCGCCGACTTGAAATCGTCACAACCTGCCCGTGTTCCACCAGCCTTTGGCCGGATGTCCCACAATGGACTCAATGGATTCTATCACCACGAAAAAGATGCCGGCGCTACTTCGGTTGCCATTGAGACCATCGTGCAGCAAAAAGAACCTAAGGACTCAATGGCATACCGACGCCAACGCATGGTGATCGAGTTGGCCCACACCATGATGCAGAAGAGACTGGATGATATGGTACGGCGCCAGGAAACTATTCTGACATCTTGCAGCGTCGGCGGCGGCTATTATCTTGACCAGATAAAATACACGGAAATCAGTGGTCGCACCAACCCCGAAAATTATCATAAAGCCATCGCTGAGCTCGAACAGGCATTGCGCAACGCGACCTTGCATGGATTCACACCGGCAGAGTTTGAATGCGCCAAAAACGAGTATAAGGCGGGCTTGATAAAAGCGCTTGAGCAAGAACAGACCCGTGACAGCAAAATTGTGGCACGTGAAATTATGGCAAGTATTAGGGACTGGAAAGTGCTGCTAACACCCGCTCAACGGGGTGAGGTTATTCTTCCGGAGCTGGAAAACACCAAACTGGATCAAGTCAACCAGCTGTTTACCGAGATGTGGTCGTCCAAACACCGCTTGGTGTTGGTGACCGGTAATACCCAATTGTCTTCAAGCCCGTTGTCACCAGATCAACAGATTGAAACGACATATTTGGCAAGCAGCAAGATAGACGTCCATCCCTTGGAGAATAAGCAAATTTGTCAATTCCCCTACTTGCCTCTGCCTGAATCTTCCGGAGGTATTGCTGAAAGAGTGGAGATAAAGGATCTTGGGATCACCAAAGTGGTATTTAAAAACGGTGTCTCCCTATTTATGAAGCCGACTTCCTTCAAAGAAAATCAAATTTTGGCCACACTCTCATTTGGCAACGGCAAAGCCTCAGAGCCGGAGGAACAACCTGGTTTGGCCGCTTTAACAGAAGCGGTCATTAACGAATCCGGGTTTGGCACCATAGATCGCAATGATTTGGAGGATGCGCTTGCCGGTCGCTTGGCGAGTATCGACCTCAAGGTCAGACAAGATCGCTTTCTGATAAAAGGGCAGACGACAAAAAAAGAGCTGCCACTATTATTCCAACTACTTCATGCAGCTGTCACAGATCCAGGGTACCGCGAAGATGCAAGGCAGTTGGTCTTAAAACGATTTGAACAAGAGCACCGGAGTCTGTCCAAGAGTGTTGATGGTGTGATGAAATTAGAGGGCCTAAGATTTCTGGCCGGTGGAGATAACCGTTTTGGAGCACCTGTACTGGAGCATTTGCGGAAGCGAACCCTTGATCAGATTAAATTGTGGATGGGGCGGCAGCTTAACCATTCGCCATTGGAGTTGGCTGTTGTCGGTGATTTTGACATTGATAGCGTTATTGAGCTGGCATCCCGATATATGGGGGCATTGCCAAAAAGAGATGGAGCGCAAACGGTATTGCCGGTTTCCGGTCCAAAGTTTCCCCAGGGAGGGGCCTTGTCACTTGCGGTCCAGACCCAAACTCCGAAAGCATTGGTGGTGGTGGCGTATCCCACGGAGGATTTTTGGGATATTCGAAGAACCCGCAGGTTGTCCATCATGGCCGAGCTTTACTCCGAGCGGTTGCGTCAGCAGATTCGTGAGAAGCTGGGGGCGGCCTATTCACCTTATGCATACAATCAATGCTTTCGCGCATACAAAGGATATGGTATGACCCAGATTCATGTACAAGTGGATCCAAAGCAGGCGCAATCCATCGTAGATGAAGTACGGCTTATCTCAAAACAATTGGGCGCTAAAGAGGCCGATGCCGATGAATTCAGGAGGATCCTGGATCCCACCTTGACCTATATCAAGGACCTTCGGCAAAAAAATGAATATTGGCTCAACTCCGTCTTGACCGGTGCCGCACGGCACCCGGAACAATTGGAATGGGCCCGTTCGTTTGAGTCGGATTACGCCACTATTCAGGTTGATGAGATCTCTATGTTGGCCCGAAAATATCTCATCGACGACCATGCAGCGACCATTTTATTGTCCCCGGACAAGACGGCACCGTAGGAGCCCCAGGCGGTAGAGTGAACCGTTTACACCTTTAGGGTAACATTAATGTGACATTGCCACCCAATATCAGTTCTGATATGAAGGATCGATTATGCACTGCGCAGCGCTCTAACACATTGGCACTAAAGGTACGGGTAAATGGTTAAGAATAATGAAGTAAAAGCTAATTATATAGAAGGTTTATGGATATTTTTTGCATCTGTGAAGCTTACGGTGGTCGTCTTTTTGTCATTGGCCGCTCTGTCCATTATTGGAACGCTTATCCCCCAGAACGAAAGTCCTGACCAATATTTCAAGGCATTCGGCCCCTTTCTCTATCAGGTTTTGTCAACGCTGGATATTTTTGACATGTACCGTTCATGGTGGTTCCAGGGGCTGATCATCATGTTGGTCGTTAATATCATTATCTGCTCAATCGACCGTCTCCAAACAACGGGCAGGATTATTTTTACCAAGAATCCTAAGTTTAATTTGGGGAGTTATCGCAGGCGAAAATCTCGCAAAGACTTTAAACTTAAAGGCGGCATTGATCCGATTAAAGAGCGGTACTTTGCACATTTATCAAAAAAATTCAGCTTTTGCGAAGTGGTGTCAGCCGACGAGGGTGTTGCCATAACGGCCGAGAAAGGTCGCTGGACGCGTTTGGGCGTCTATAGCGTCCATCTCAGCGTGGTGATTTTATTAATGGGTAGCCTGGTAGGATCTTTAAACGGGTTTGAAGGGTTCGCCAATATAGCCGAAGGCGAATCCTCGGGCACCGTTCAGTTACGCTTTACGGACGGATCAATCCAGCTGCCCTTTGAGATCCAATGCGATGACTTTGATGTCCAGTTCTATGATACGGGTGCCCCCAAGGAGTTCCGCTCTAAGCTTACCATCATTGAAAACGGCCAGCCCGTGCTCCAAAAAGATATCATCGTCAATGATCCTTTGCGGTACAAAGGGATCAATATCTTTCAATCCAGCTATGGGGAACTCAACAGTCCGGGACCGGGCACGGGTATTTCCAAAGAGATTGAACTTGGCTTTAAAAGCGCTGCATCCGGGAAGATCTATAATGTCAAAACCCAATTGAACAAGTCGGTGGAGATCCCGGAAGAGCTGGGGCAGTTTGTGATCGACGATTATCATCCTGAATCCGAATTCAGGGGAATGGCCGTCGGTCCGGCGCTGCATGGTACCCTTACGCCCAATGGCGGAAAACCCCAATCGGTATTGCTGCCCATTAATTTTCCCAAGTTTGACAGCATGCGCAAAGGCAGCGTCATCATTTCGGTGGCACAAACTGAGAAATTGTTTGAGCAGCGGTACTTCACCGGGCTGCAAATTACCAGGGATCCCGGGGTGGGCTTGGTTTATGCCGGGTTTATCATGATGATTTTGGGGTGTATGGTGACCTTTTTTATGTCTCACCAACAGGTTGTGGTCGAGATGCAGATCAAAGGGAACAAAACGTCGGTCATGGTGTCGGGAAAAGCAAACAAGAACAAAATCGGTTTCCAATACAAGCTGGAGAGGCTGGCTGATAGCTTGGCCTCGCTGGATGGGAATGAGAAAACCAAAGCATAATGCTGTATTTCTATACTTGGAACTGTGGCAACCCACAGACATGCAGTTTTAAATCAGACGAATAAGATATAAACGCTTTTTTCATAACCGATCAAATATAATATGACCGATTAAATATATATAATTATGACTGATTAAATATAAATAGGTGAATTCTCATGCATCAATCTTCTTTGCTGTTATCCATTGTAACTTTCGTATACGGGTTTGCCGGATTTTTGTACACTTATTCCTGGGTGTTTCACAAAGAGGCTGCTGGAAAGGCGGCGACCTGGGTGGCCATCGCCGCCTGTGCAGGCAATACTGCAGGGATTGCCTTGCGGTGGTACGAGTCCTATGAACTGGGCGGCGGATATGGTCACGCCCCGCTTTCGAATATCTATGAATCTTTGGTGTTTTTCGCTTGGACCATCGGGGTGATCTATCTGGTGGTTGAGCGACGCTACAAAAATCGAATTATCGGTTGCTTTACCATACCGCTGGCCTTTTTTGCGCTGGCGTATGCCTCTTTCGGTACAAGCGCCAGGATCCAGCCGCTGATACCGGCATTGAAGAGCAATTGGCTCATTGCCCATGTGGTGACCAGTTTTATTGGCTACTCGTCCTTTGCCTTGGCTTTCGGCATCAGCATCATGTACCTGATGAAAAAGGATGACCAGACTGATACCGGGCTGCTGGGGCGGTTGCCCAACGCCTCTTTGCTTGATGAACTGACCCACCAACTCACCATGTTCGGCTTTCTATTTCTATCCGCCGGCATCATTAGCGGGGCCGTATGGGCCAACTCCGCCTGGGGACGCTATTGGGGCTGGGACCCGAAAGAGACCTGGTCTCTGATCACCTGGTTTGTCTATGCCGCGTTGCTGCATTTCCGTTTGATGCGCGGATGGCGTGGCAAGCGTATTGCTGTTCTATCCATTGTTGGATTTGCAGCGGTGATGTTTACCTATTTTGGCGTCAACTTGCTGCCCGGATTGCATAGTTATGGTTCAACGTAGGGATGATTTGACTTGACAAAATCAGGTCCCATCGATATTAAAAATCCTTTGGTAAAGACCCTTTGTCAGATTTATATTTTGGCTTGGATTTCTTATGGTGTGTATTCGGGCCCAAGGCCCGATTATAATATCGTTGGAGTGCAATTTCAAACGGATTGCGCTTTGTGCATTGTTCATCGGTTGAGTGGATTGGATCCCATAAACGTTAAGACGGAGTGTCCATGAGCAGTAATGAAGATCCGAAACCCAAGGACGTAACCGAAGATGCCCACTCCCCCTCATCATCCCTGGCGGGAAGCGGTGCCTACATTTTACTCTTCTTTATCATCGGCCTTGCCCTCAGCATGGTAGTCGGCTGGACGGTATTTCCCAAAGTGCTGTATTCAAAAAAGAGCCAGCCGTTTGACTTTAGCCACAACCTGCACATGGAATTGGTCGATGAGGGCTGCGAAAGCTGCCACTTTTTCCGTGAAGACGGCACTTTCTCCGGTTCGCCACGCCTGGCACAGTGCATCGATTGCCATGACGAGGTGAATGGTGAAAGTGAGGATGAAGCCGTTTTCGTCGAGCAGTATGTGGCCCATGGGCGTGAAGTGCCGTGGTTGGTTTATGCACGCCAACCCGACTGCGTGTTTTTTTCCCATGCAGCCCACGTTAAGAGCGCCGAAATGGAATGTGTCACCTGCCACGGTCATATTGGCACCTCCGATAGCTTAAAACCCTATGAAGAGAATCGGATTACCGGCTATAGCCGGGACATCTGGGGCCATAGCATCGGCGGGTTCAAACGCAACACCTGGGATCGCATGAAAATGGACGATTGTGCCGAGTGCCATGAAACAGCCGGCATTCATGACTCCAGCGTGCAGACGGGTCGCGACGCCTGTTTCGTTTGCCACAAATAAAGTCTGCTCAATTCACATATTGTAATGGCAAGCCATAGAAAATGATTCATAACCATACATTGACCAATGATGGGCTAATCAGGTTGAGGTAATTGTATGAAACTCTCCAGAAGATGCTTTTTATCCCTCGCTGCCGGTGGTGCTGCCGGCACGGCGCTATCTCCGTTACCTTGGAAACTGGCGGACGACTCTTCCATCTGGTCCCAGAATTGGCCTTGGACGCCGGTCCCGCCTGACGGAGAAGGCACTTACGCCAAATCTACATGCACGCTTTGCCCCGGTGGCTGCGGCATCAACGTTCGCAAGATCGATGACCGGGCCATTAAAATTGAAGGTGCCAAGGACCATCCGCTGAACGACGGCGGTGTGTGTATGCTGGGTTTGTCCGGGCTTCAACTGCTCTACGGCCCCAATCGAATCCACGCGCCCTTAAAGCGTGTGGGGGAAAGGGGTCAAGGCCAGTGGCAGACCATCTCCTGGGAGCAAGCCATCCGGGAAGTCGTCGACAAGCTTAGCGAAATTCGCGGCCAAGGTACGCCCCAATCGGTGGCCTGTATTGCACCCACGGATGAGGGCACGGTCGGCCAACTACTTCAGCGCCTCTTGGCAGCATATGGATCGCCCAACTTTTTCCGCATGCCGTCCATTGAAGATACATACGAAACAGCCCTATACTTGACCCAAGGATCCATCGGATCAGCCGGTGTCGATGTTGAAAATGCCGATTTCATATTAAGTTTCGGAAGCGCAATATTAGATGGCTATGGTTCTCCGGTCCGAATGTTTCGGGCCAACAGCAAACTTAAAGAGTTGAACGGCAAGGTGGTCCAGGTGGAATCTCGTCTTTCCAATACCGCTGCCAAAGCCGATAAATGGTTGGCGGTTAAACCGGGAGGCGAAGCGGATTTGGCACTGGCCATGGCCCATGTCATGATCTCCGAAGGCGTTGTGAACCGCGATTTCATTGATGGCGGCACAGAAGGATTCGAAGCCTTCGCCCGTATGGCACAGGAAAAATACACCCCGGAAGCCGTTGCCGAAAAAACCGGGCTTTACATTGCCGCCATAAGAGATGTGGCCCTGCGATTCGCAGCCGCCAAGAGACCCTTGGCCCTTTTTGGGAAGGGTAAAGGCCAAACGCCGGGATCTTTGAAAGAGGCATTGGCAGTGCACGCTTTGAACGCGTTGGTGGGAAACATAAATGCCGAAGGCGGTGTGCAGGCCATGGCGGCATACGATTACATCGACTGGCCGGAAATTGAAACCGACAGCATCGCCGCAGCGGGTTTGCAGACAGCACGGTTGGACGGGGCCGGCACAGATGATTTCCCGCACACACGCTTTCTGACACACCGTCTATCGAGTGTGGCCCAAGGCATTGAGGTTCTGATGGTGGCGGAGGCCAATCCCTGCTACGCCTTACCCAACTCCCAGGCTGTGGAGGCGGCCTTGGATAAAATCCCGTTTGTGGTTAGCTTCTCCTCCTTTATGGACGAGACCGCCATGAAAGCCGATTTGATTCTGCCCAATCATATTTATCTGGAGCGATGGGAAGATGTGCCGGTTTTTTCCGGTGTAACCCAACCCTTGGTGGGTTTGTGTCAACCCGTGGTAGATCCTCTTTACAACACCCAACACATAGGCGATAGCGTAATTCAGATCGCCAAAGCCCTTAACGGCAATGTGGCCGACGCTTTTCCATGGAAAGATTACCAGGCCTGCTTAAAAGAGACCTTGCGAGATCAATGGGAGACCCTTGAAGATAAAGGCTACTGGGCCGCTTCCAACAAAATTCAGCAAGGGTTTGAGACCGATTCGGGAAAGTTCGTACTGATGAATGATGAATTGGGTGCGGTCTACCTGGCCGACGATGTGGCCTTGGACGGGAAGGGCAACTCTTTCCCCCTGACGCTGATTGCGTATGATTCCATTCGCCTGGCCAGCCGCTACATCGGCGAGCCGCCGTTTATGATGAAGACGGTATCCGATACCGTTGTTAAAGGGCAATACGGATATGTGGAAATAAATCCGGTCACCGCGAAAAAATTGGGTTTGGCCAATGGTCAAATCGCAAAACTCATGACCCCCGTTGGAGAAGCCGACGTCGGGGTCCACTACGAAGAAGGCATTATGCCCGACGTGGTGGCTATTCCGCGTGGCCTCGGACATACGGCATACGGTCGCTTTCTGGCGGGAAAAGGGGCCAATGCCAACCAACTCATCGGCCCTGTCGAGGATCCGGCATCCGGTCTGGACGCAGCCTGGGGAATTGGGGCTAAACTGGCCTAAGTCAAACTGTTAAAATGAGGTTCTGATGAAACAAGCGCAGACGAAACATCAACCCAAACGCTATGGCATGGTCATCGACTTGGACAAGTGCACTGGATGCGGCGCCTGCATGGTGGCCTGCTTTTCCGAGAACAATGTACCGTTCAAGGAAGATGAATCGGACAAGCGGTTGAGCATCACCTGGATGAAGGTCTATAAAATCACCAACGGTGAAAAGTTCCCCAATACCGAAGTGTGCTATATCCCACGCCCGTGCCAACATTGTGCCGGACAACATGAAGGACACTCTCCATGCGTTTCGGTATGCCCGGCCACGGCAACCGACTATAGCAAAGAGACCGGCATTGTCAGTCAGATCTATACCCGCTGCTTCGGTTGCCGGTATTGCATGGGGGCTTGTCCTTACCACGCGCGTTACTTTAACTGGTGGGACCCGGTCTGGCCCAAAGGCATGGAACAGTACCTGAGCCCCAATGTTTCTCCGCGTATGCGCGGTGTTGTGGAAAAGTGCAGTTTCTGCTTCCATCGCTATCAGTTGGCCAGGGATAAAGCCTTCGCTGACGGAACCCGTGAAGTCGAAGAGAGAGCATACCAGACAGCCTGCACCCAGGCTTGCCCGGCCGGTGCCATTATCTTCGGAGACTTGAACAATCCCAACCATGAGGTGCACAAGGTTGCACAACCCGATCCGCACCATCATTACAAGGCCAAAAATTCACATGCATTTCGTCTGCTGGAAAGATTGGGAACCAATACCAAGATCTATTATCTTTCCAGCCGGGAGTGGGTGCGCAGGGCCGGTGATAATTACCAAGTGCAAATGAAAGCCGACACACATGCACCGGCAACATCCGGGCACTAAGTCGATATGAACAATATTTAACGCGTTGCCAAGCGCAAGGAGCACAAACCTTATGGATTCTGCATTGATACCCGAGGGCGTCAAACGGTGTTCCCTACCGAAATTCCTGCTGGGATTGGCCGTCGTAGGCGGTGTTCTCGCATGGGGCGTCTATGCCATGCTGCTGTGTTGGATCAAGGGGCTGAACCAGACCAATATGAACGATTATTATGGATTCGCCCTTTGGATCTGGGCTGATCTGGCAGTGATTGCGCTGGGGGGCGGTGCTTTTTTCTCCGGCCTGCTCAAGTATATCATCGGTAAGGATGATCTCAAATACATCATTAATTATGCGGTGTTGATCGGCTTTATCTGTTACAGCTCCGCATTGTTAATTCTGGCCATCGACGTCGGTCAGCCGTTGCGCAGTTGGTTCATCTTCTGGCATGCCAATGTGCACTCCATGCTCACCGAAGTGGCCTTTTGCCTGTCATGCTACTTTGCGGTTTTGACCATTGAGTATATACCTCTGATTCTGGAAAATCGTCAAATCGATAAAGTGCCCTTTTTCCACAACTTAAGCCACAATATGCACGGCGCCATGGCCGTATTTGCCGCCACCGGCGCGTTCCTCTCCTTCTTCCATCAAGGCTCTTTGGGGGGTGTGGCCGGTGTTCTATTCGGTCGTCCCTTTGCTTTCCGGGAACACATTCTGATTTGGCCGTATACCTTCTTTCTGTTTACCTGGTCGGCCGCTGCCTACGGACCCAGTTTCACATTGTTTATTACCTGGTTGACGGAAAAGATCACGCGCAAAAAACTGGTCAAAGACAATGTGGTCTATTTACTGGCCAGGATCTCCGGCTGGATGATCATCACCTACATCATCGCCAAAAGCGCCGACACCCTCCACTGGATGTACAGTACGGCGCCGGACCAAGGCTTTAAGTGGACATTTTTCTTTGAGAACAATCCCTTATACACCCACTGGGTTTGGTTCGCGGAGATCATTCTGGGCGGATTCGTGCCCGGCCTGATTCTGATCATCAAACCCACCCGGGAGAATACTTTCCTGCGGGTCACAGCCACCTTGCTGGGCATTATGGGCGTCTCTCTTAACCGCTGGGTCATGGTGCTTCAAACCATGGCGGTACCGGTGATGAGTTTTGATACCTGGGCCATGTACATTCCCAGCTGGCAGGAAGTGGCCACCACCATATTGCCGGTGGCTTACGGTGTGATCCTGATTATGATCTCTTACCGTTATCTGCCCATTTTTCCCCAGGAGCGGGAGTTGAATCCCATCGAACCCGAATCCCCGAAAGCTGGGGCAGTGGAAGAGACACAAGATGATGCGCCGGCCGCTGACACACTCCAACCGGCCGAAGCATAAGGAGGAAGATCAATGTTGCCATTCATCAGCTTTGAGTGGGTATGGGATATGGGCCACTATGTTTTTCACGGTGGCCTGTGGTACGCGCTGAGCGTCATCGGTATGGGCATGACCTACGTTGTCATCAAATCGATCATCGACACCATGCAGGGCAAGGGCGGCCATCACCATTAATCCCATAGTTGCATAAAATAGTTGCATAAAAAAGATGGTAAATAGGATAGAAAGTCTTGCCAGCATTTGCTCTGAAGCCCTCCGGCTTCTGCAATGATGGGGCTGACACCATCATTTTCAACAGAAAATCAGAGGCGTTTTCCACATCATATCATGTGGAAAACGCTTTTGTGTTCATAACACGCAGCCCATGTTTACCGGAAAATATATGGCCTCGAAGAAGAGGTGTTGCCAGTGTCCCTTTTTGAGTCGTTCGATTTATGTACTAAAAACAGCCGGAGAAATGAAATCAAATGGATAAAATAGTAGTGCAGGGTGGGCGGCAGTTGACCGGAGAGGTCCTTGTCGGCGGAGCAAAAAATGCGGCGCTGCCCATGTTGGTTTCCGCTTTGTTGTGCGACGGCCCCAATACTTTTACCAATGTACCAGGATTGCGGGATATTCGCAGCACATTGGATCTTTTAACCCACTTGGGTGTGCGATGCGATGCCAACGGACATACGGTGAAGGTAGACGCTTGCGGTCTGAACAATCATGAAGCCCCTTATGATTTGGTTCGTAAAATGCGCGCATCGATTTTGGTGTTGGGCCCGCTGGTGGCGCGGTTGAAAAAGGCGCGGGTATCCCTTCCCGGCGGTTGCGCTATCGGCGCGCGTCCCATCAATTTGCACTTGAAGGGATTACAGCAACTTGGGGCTAAGATCGAATTGGCCCACGGTTATGTGGAGGCCTCTTGCCACCGACTCAAGGGAGCGGATATCTATTTTGATGTGGTGACCGTTACCGGCACTGAAAATCTAATGATGGCAGCGGTTTTGGCCGAAGGGACCACCGTGCTTCGCAATGCGGCCAGAGAACCGGAGATCAAAGCCTTGGCCGACGCGCTCATCCAAATGGGGGCGCGAATTAAAGGCGCCGGGACGTCGCAGATGACCATTGAAGGGGTGGAGACCTTGCATCCCATTGAAACCTGTATTATCCCCGATCGGATAGAGACCGGCACCTTCATGGCGGCGGCGGCCTTGACCGGCGGAGATGTCACCATCACCGGTGCGGAACCTGCCCATGTCAGCGCTATCACCGACAAGCTTCGGTTGACCGGCGCCCAAATCGATATTCAGGCCAGTACGATCCATGTCCGAGGCAACGACGCCATTGCTAGCGTGGATGTCAAAACCTTACCCTATCCGGGCTTTCCCACAGACATGCAGGCACAGTTTATGGTGCTCATGACCGTGGCCCAAGGCAGCAGCCTGATCTCTGAAACCATTTTTGAAAACCGCTTTATCCATGTCAGTGAGCTGCGCCGCATGGGGGCGGATATCACAGTTTCCGGAAATTCCGCACTGGTCAAAGGTGTTGAACGACTCTCCGGCGCTCCGGTGATGGCCACGGACTTGAGGGCCAGCGCCAGTTTGATTCTGGCCGGACTCATCGCCGATAATACCACTGAAGTGCTTCGGGTATATCACTTGGATCGCGGTTACGAAGCCCTGGAGCTCAAGTTCGAAAAGCTCGGTGCAGCCATTAAACGGGTCAAGGAATGACGATCCTGTTGTTCGTACTTTTGGACAGTGGGTCTTTATGGCGTTATATTTCACGTCGTAGCGTGGCGTTTTTTCGGTCTTAAAGCAGTATCGAGTGAATGAGGTGACGCCCATGGAAGTATTAACCGCCTGTACCATGGATTGCCCGGATGCCTGTTCTCTGATCGCTTCCGTTGACGGGGACCGTGTCGTAAAACTGCGCGGCAACCCGGAACATCCCTTCACGGCAGGTTTTACCTGCAAAAAAATAAAGAAGCATTTAAAGCGCCTGCAGTCGCCTGACCGGATTGTGCATCCCATGCTGCGTAGCGGGCACCAATGGCGCAAGATCAGCTGGGACACAGCGCTGAACCTGTGTGCAGAGAAGATAACGGCGCTGCGTGGTGATCCATTGGCCATTGCCCACATTTCAGGCTCCGGCGCCAAAGGAATCAATAAAAAAGCGGTTTCACTGTTCTTTGATCATCTGGGGGCCAGCCGCGCCAGCGGATCTCTATGTGACGCAGCCGGGATCATGGCCTATCACTACGATTTTGGTTCACGTCGTAACCATCCCATCGAGGATATCTTCAATGCGCGCCGAATCGTCAACTGGGGAAAGGGCCTGTCGCGTAACTCCATCCATTTAGCCGCCATGGTACGCAAAGCGCGCACAAAAGGCATCAAAGTTCTTTTGATCTCACCTTGTCAAGATGGCGATCGCACTTTCAGAGATCAACATATTTCTATTCGACCGGGCACCGACCGCCTTTTGGCAGCCGCCATTATTCGGCGGCGAATCATCGATGGCGCTGTGGATGCCAATATCATTGAACATGTGCGGCACTGGCCGGCATTCAAAGACTTGATGCTCTCTTTTGATGAGGAGGCGCTGCTTGAAGCGTGTGATGTCTCAAAGTCATCTGCAGATTTGTTATATGATTACTACACGGCCCAAGGTGCAACCGCCACTTTGGTTAGCGGCGGGCTGCAGCGATACGCTTATGGCGGAGAAAATGTTCGGCTGATCAATGCGTTGGTTTTGCTGTGCGGTCACATCGGGTGCAAAGGCGGTGGCAGCTATTTTCACCTGCACTCCACCGGCCATCTCAATATGGAATGGGCCAAAGCGCCCAAACGTTGTAAACGGCGATCTCTTCAGTTAGCCACCATCGGACGCGATATCATCGAAGCCAAAGACCCGAAGATTGGGCTGCTCTGGGTCAACGGCGTCAATATTGTGAATCAAGCTTCCAACATCCATCAGGTCATCGCGGCATTTGAACAAATCTCCTTTAAAGTCGTGGTGGATGCTTTCTTTAATGATACCGCATCGCGAGCTGATTTGGTGTTGCCTTCGGCCCTGATGCTGGAGCAAGAAGATATTATCGGCTCCTATTCGCACAATTACATCCAGTATATCCCCAGGGTGGTAGCGCCACCCGAAATGGCCCGCAGCGATCACTGGATAATGAGTGAACTCGGCCGCCGTTTGAGACCCGCCGTCGAACTGCCGTCTGAAAGGCAGTGCATGCAAGCCGCCCTGGACGCGCCGGGCGCTTCAGTCACACTGGATGAGCTGAAAGAAGTGGGATACGTAGACGTCCCCATCGATCCTGTGGCATATGCCGATCTTAAATTTGATCATCCCGACGGCAGGGCTCGGCTTCCGCTTCAGCTCCATTGGGAGTCGCCGGCACCGGAAACCTATCCGCTGCGATTGTTGACCCTGGCGCCGATGGAAACCCTTCAGTCTCAGATATTACCTGAAGATCAGCAAGGTTTTCCCCGGATATGGGTCGCCCCCGATTGTCCGGTTCTAAATAAAATAGACATAGATGCACCCACTTATCTATCTTCTCAACTGGGACGAATTCGTGTCGATGTGGAATTTATGGAGGATCTACACCCTGGTGCAGTGGTTTACCGGCGTGGGGACTGGATGGCGTTGGGGGGGGGCGTCAACCAGCTGATAGCTGATCATGCAACCAATATCGGCGGTGGAACCGCCTACTACCACCAATATGTCCGACTGGAGAATGGGTGAAGCGAAGATATGGAACCTCAATTTCAACGCTATTGTCGGAAATGGTCATCGGATGTGGCCTTGATTGCGGATCAGGCGTCGCGCATGGCCTACTTTACCAAAGAACTGCCCCTTCTTTTGAAGGATCATAACACCATCCGTGCCATCCTGGGGTGTATGACCCAGGGGAGAAAATGGCCGGATTTGCGCCGATCAGGATTGTTCAGCCATGAGGTACTCCTCTATCTGGATGGCGGCCGTCGATTTTCCGTGCGGCTCTATTTCCATTCACCTGACGCCCACACCGATATCCATGACCATACCTCGTGGGGAATTTCCGGCACCCCATTCGGGCGTCTAACGGTGATTCGCTATGCCCTCAAAGGAGAGGGGCAAGCAGAACCGGTGCCGCTGCGTAAAACCGACACAAAGATACTGATGCCCGGAGAAGTCGACCTGACCATGCCCTGGGATGCGGGGATTCATCAAACCGGCAGCGCCGATGATGCATTGAATGTGATGATCAGTATTTACGGTCGCCCCGGCCGACGACTCTATGTCAAGCGCTATGATGAAAGGACAGGCCGGGTGGAGCGACTATACCCGCCTCGGCATCGCTGTCGAACCCTTGCCCAAACAGCGTTAGAGATGTTTTGAATGAAGTGCCCTCAGGGTGGTTAGCGCAATTCCGAAAAAGATGAGTGTCATACCCAACAGATGAAACAAACGCAGCCGTTCGCCCAAAAAAAGAACGGCCATGATGATAGAGAACACCGGCATCAAGTGGATAAAGATACCGGTCCGGTTGGCCCCCACCTTCTCGATACCGTTGTTCCAGAAGATAAAAGACAACACCGACGGAAAGAGGGCAACATACGCCAGGCTTGCCAGATTGCTCGGCGACAGGGAAAACCCGCCTTTATGCCATAATTCCCACCCATACCAGGGTAGTGAAAAAAACAGTCCGAAGACAATGAGCAGCGTCAGGAAAGCAATGGGATCCATCTGCTTGGGGCGTTTTCGCAACATCACCGAATAAACGGCCCAGGCGAGGCTGGCGCCCAAGGTCCATAAATCCCCTTTGGAGAGGGTGAGGCTCCCGAGGACGGCAAGGTCACCTCTGGAAACGATGAAAATCAAGCCGAGAAAGGAGATGAGCACTCCCAATGTTTGCCTGGGGCTTAAGCGCTCACCGAACGCCAGCCAAGCGGTCAGCGCGATAAAAATGGGGATCATGGCATTGACCAGAACCGTATTAATGGCGGAGGCCGATTGTAGGGCACTGTAAATAAAGGTGTTGAAAACGGTAATGGACGGGATGCTCAGCAGTAAAACCATCTTCCAGTGCTTTTGAAAGAGCCTTTTTTGCCGCCAGATACGCGGCAGGCCGAAAGGTGTCAAAATTACCAGGGCCCCGACCCAACGCCAGAAATTCAGGCTCACCGGCGGGATCAATTCCCGAATTGCACGGCCCAGAATGAAATTCCCCGACCAGAACAGGACTGTCAATGTGAGCAATAGATAAGGCATCCATGCAGAACGTTTCAAACTTGACCTTTCCAATCCCTAACACTAACCACATCGTTGTATTAAAAAAATAGCATATAATAGACCCGATCCTATAGTCCACCGTAAACCCCTATGATACCTCTCCGGCAAGCCGTCTTTTAAATGTCATAATATTGACATTCCAGCATTGATTAAAAACATAAGAGCCAAAAAAACAGTGCCTTATAGTTTGTAGTAGGTGGTGGCACATTTTATGCTGTGTAACTCACCGAGGGAAAGTGCCATCTATTCTTTTAATCGTTAAACAATCGAGATTGATGGCCGATAATATCGTTACAGCATTTTAACCCTTAAATATAATAGTGAAAACGAGGTGACAGACCATGCTTCAGAATCTAACCAGGCTCCGGGCGAATATTCGAAATGAAAAAGGCTTCACACTCATCGAGATGGCCATCGTTTTAATTATTATCGGTATTATCATCGGTGCCGTCGTCAAAGGCAAAGATGTCATCAAAAGTGCCGAGCAAAAACGTCTTTACAGCTCCTTTATTCGTGAATGGCAAACGGTCTATAACAACTACTACGATCGAACCGGCTGGATCCTGGGGGACCTCAATACGGCGACCAACACCGGCGGTACCCGGGATGGATATTGCAGCGGGGCCAATGAAGGCAACCTGAACAGCCAGTTATCCAATGTCGGCTTGAATCCACCCGCTCAAGGACCCACCGGGCTCACCAATGTGAGGACCTACACAGACAATAATGGGATTCAGCATCGGCTCACACTGCTTTTTTTGTACAACCCCAACCTCGGGAACTACATGCGTGTTACCAGCACCAATGGCTTCCCCATTGATATGGGGTTGTCCTGGGACCGGATCATCGATGGCAGCGCGGATGGGACCACCGGTGACCTGCAATACGACAGTGACGCAACACCCGCCGCCACACAGGATGCGTGGCCATCGGCAAGCGTCGCCTCACCGGCAATCAGTTGCATTTATGTTATGCTTGACTTTTAGCTTCTGCTACACGGGAATCCGGCCCGGAGAAGATACCCTTTAGGTGGCGCGAAGGTTGTAACCATAACGTAAAGAGGCCAAAGGCAGTGAGATGAAATACGGTTTATACCTGTTCACATTGTGCGCTCTATCCGCATTTTTACTAAGCGGGCACTATGGCTTCAAGTCGTACGCCAAGGCCCGGCAACTCAAAGCAGCGTCTGAAACAATGGCTGTTCGTGCCCGCCTGATGAAGCGACAGGTGGGCGAGCTCGAACAAAAGGCGCGCATCCTAAAACGCGTGAATGACTTTGTTGGCGCTGCCCAGGATCAACGCCTGACCCCCGAGCATTGGTCGGCCTATGATGTTGAAATCCACGACGCCCTGGCGTATCAGGAACTGTCCCGTATTGTCGAACAGTGCGTTCACAACAAGGATATCTATTTCAGGCCGATTTCATTCCACGTCACCGTCGATCCCCAAAATAAAGAATCATCGGCCCATAAATTTGAAGATATTGAACCGGTACCGGCGCTTGCTGATGCACAACAAGGCCAATCTGCGGATGTCTCGCTGGCGCTCAAAGGGACATTCTTGGTGAGACACTAAAAGATGTTTAAAAGAGCCATGCCATA
>CAJIBC010000711.1_pt1 | contig 19554 bp, 18 predicted proteins | sample 9199231 | NCBI WGS metagenome assembly CAJIBC01 (sample SAMEA7708282, study PRJEB35096) | sediment metagenome | biome: marine neritic benthic zone biome [ENVO:01000025]; feature: sediment [ENVO:00002007]; material: shallow marine sediment [ENVO:03000034] sea grass bed [ENVO_01000059] ...
GTCATTGTGGCGGAAAAAGAAACCCGCCGGCATCTCCGGCGACTGGCAAGGTCTGCAGACCGCTTTGATAGCCCATCGCGGCATCCTGAGCAGACCATCGGTGGGTGGTGCGCATTTGGCAGCTTTCTGGGGCGTTGTTATTCCCCTGATCGTGATCATACTTGCTCAATTCGGGTTCATCATCCCCCATGCCCCTGCCAATCTGCTCTCCCTGATTCAGGATCTGGCCGGCATCGCCCTGTTGATTGGTACACTGGTGTTGTTGATTCGACGCATGGGATACACGGATGCCGATGGGCCCTCGCGCACCATGCTGCCCATGATTCTGATGCTGGTCATCCTTATCTCCGGTTTCCTGGCCGAAGGTGCGCGGCTGAGCATCCTCAAGGCCGATGGATTTGCCTGGCAGTCGCCCATGGGATGGTTTTTTTCCCTGGTATCTCCGGCCTCGCCGGTTTTCATGCAGATGATGATCCGCCTGCATTTCTTTGCCGTGCTCCTTCTCATTGCGGCCATTCCATTTACCTTCATGCGCCATGCCGTGGCCTCTCCCCTGAATGTATTTTACAGAAAGCAGGGCGCCAGGGCCGCATTGACCCACCCATCCATCGAAAGCGGAGAGATCGGAGCAAAAACGGTCAACGACCTCTCCTGGAAACAGATGCTGGATGCCGATGCCTGTGTCGCCTGTGGCAGGTGCGACGAACACTGCCCGGCCGCCATCTCCGGTAAACCCCTGTCGCCCCGCAAGATCATCCGCAATATCCGGCAGCAGATGGAGGAGATCGGCACCAATGGCCACCGTCCCAAGGGCGGGGCAGGGCCGCCTCTGCTGGAAAACGCCGTGACCGCGGACGAGCTGTGGGCCTGCACATCCTGCATGGCCTGTGTGGAACATTGTCCCGTCTCCATCGAACCTTTGGATAAGATCATAGACATGCGTCGCTATCAGGTCATGGGCGAGGCCCGATTGCCGGCCGAGGCCCGGCCGATGATCCGGGACCTGGACCTTTACGGCGATGTTATGGGCAAAGGTGTGGCCCACCGTTCAGACTGGGCCATGCACCGGGGGATTTCTGAGTTTTCCCAGACCCCGTCCCGACCCGAATCCGAAGTGGAAATACTTTTGTGGGTGGGTTGCTCCGGGGCATTTCATCCCAGGAACCAGGAGACCAGCCGGGCCATGGTGAAGATTCTCAAAGCCGCCGGAATCCGGTTCGCCATATTGGGAAAAGAGGAGTTGTGCTGCGGTGATCCTGCCCGACGGCTGGGCGACGAGATCCTTTTCCGAAAGCTGGCCCGGGCGAACATTGAGCGTTTGGAGCAGTATCAGGTGAAAAAAATCGTCACCATGTGCCCCCACTGTCTGAATACCCTGAAAAATGACTATCCGGAACTGGGGTGCAAGCTGGAAGTGATCCATGCCACACAACTGGTTGCGGACCTGATCCGTGACAAACGTATTGCTCTGAAATATCCCGTGGCAGGTAAAATAGCCGTACACGATGCCTGTTATCTAGGTCGATACAATCAGGTGTATCAGCCACCCCGGGATATCTGTCAGGCCGTGCCGGGAACCCGGCTCATAGAAACGGCGCGCAATCGGGACAGCGGCTTTTGCTGCGGTGGCGGTGGCGGACGCATGTGGTTGCACGAGAATATCGGCCAGAACATCAATGTGGTTCGGGCCGAGGAGATGGCCAATACCGATGTCGATTTGATCGGCACTGCCTGCCCCTATTGCCTGGTCATGCTGGACGACAGCGTGAAATCCCTCGAACTGGAAAAAACCCCTAAAGTGGCTGATATTATAGATATTGTTGCCGACGCAGTGGGGTAGGGATGACCGTTAATAATTCTATCACCAAACGAGGATGAAATGAAAATCATCGTCTGTGCCAAACAAATCAGACACGCCTATGCAAGAACGGGAACATCGCCGGATTCGCATTATATCTGCCCCGAAGACAGTATCCACCGCGTCGACCCACACGATGAAGCGGCCCTGGAACTGGCCCTGCAGCTTAAAGATGAATTCGAGAACATCACCGTCGTCTTGCTCAGCCTGGGGCCGATGATCGCCGAAAACGAGATTCGCCGGTGCCTGGCCGCCGGGGCTGACGATCTGGTTCAGATTATTGTCAACGGGCAGCCGTCTTCGAAGAGCGACCCGCTCGGGCCTGATCCTCTCGATCAACCCGACCCGTGGGTCAAATCGGATCTCATGGCCCGGGCTGTGAAGGAACTTAAAGGGGATCTGGTGCTCTGTGGCAAGGCCTCTCTCGATAGAGGCAGCGGTCAAGTGGGGGCGCTGTTGGCACATCGCCTTGACCTGCCCTTTGTGTCGGCCATCACCGATCTTTCATTGGATAGATCCAGCGGCACCCTTCAGGTGCAGCGAAGCGCCGGTCGCGGGGTTCGGGAAGTCATCGAATGCCGGCTGCCGGCTGTTTTCAGCGTGGATCTGGGGCGGGATCTGCGGCTTCCCAAATTTATCCAGCGACAATGGGCCGAGGCACATGCCCCCCGGAAATTGGATTACGGCACCGACCTCGATGCCCCTAAAATCGTTTGCACCCATCGTTTTCAACCGCGCCCCCGACCAAAGATCGTCCCCGCCCCGGACAGCCGCCTGCATGCCTATGAACGCATCATGCAGCTTCTCACCGGCAGCAAGGTGGAGAAAAAAGGAGAGCTGTTAACCGGAAGCCCCGAGTCTCAGGTCGAGGGCATTATCGCTTTTTTAAAAGCCAATGACTTTCTCGTATCGGACAATGCAGACCAATAACCACCCATTGACCTTCCGGCTGAGACCTTCAGCCCAATACCACTGCCTGCCGGACGGCAAACGGGCACTGATCCTGCGCTATCCGCTGCGAGCAGCCTTTATTCATGATTTTTGGCATCCGGTACTGGCTTGCCTGGGCCATAACTTGTGGGTGCCGATGGACCGCATCACAGCAGCGGTACCCCATATTCTTCCCCAACAAATAGAGCTCTTTCTGAACAGTCTGGTTCGAAGGGGATACGTCGCCCAGGAAGGATACCCCTTGATTGATGAAACCGACTATCCAACGGTGTCGGTTATCATCCCGGTTAGAAATCGGCAGAAAGAGATTACCGCCTGCCTTCACTCATTGGCCCGTCTTGACTATCCGGCCGAAAAACTGGAAATCATCGTGGTGGACGATGCCTCCGATGATGCCACTGCCCAGGCGGTAGCCCGGTTCCCCGGGGTGAACCTGCTTCGGATGCAGCAGCACCGCCAGGCCTCTTTTTGCCGAAATCGGGCCGCCCAAGCGGCCCAGGGTGACATCCTGGCGTTCATCGATTCGGATTGCCTGGCCGATCCCACTTGGCTCAAGGCGTTGGTACCCGCGTTTCGAGACACGTCACTGGGGGCATTGGGCGGCTGGGTCGATGCGGCCTTCGAAGAAAAAGGGCTGGACCGGTATGAAAAGGTCAAGTCGGCCCTTAAGATAGGGGCCTATTTTAAGCGATCCGAACAGGCCGAACGGTTTTTTTATGTCCCCTCGTGTAACTTCCTGGTGAGAAGAGAGGCTTTTTTAAGCCTGGGTGGATTCCGGGAGACCCTGCACGTGGGCGAAGATGTCGATTTGTGCTGGCGGTTGCAAGACGCAGGACATATATTGGAATATAGGCCCATGGGAAGGGTGTCTCACAAGCACCGCAACCGCTTGGCCGCCTTTTGTTCCAGACGGTTCGATTACGGCACCTCCGAGCCTGAGCTCCAGCAATTGCACGCCGGCCGGGTCAAGACCCTGTATCTGCCCTGGACCGAATCCCTTTTCTGGTTGATCGTCGTCCTGTCAATGACCCTGAAAACAGGCCTGCCCCTTTTCATGGCCGCGGGCTTGCTACTGGTGGACGGCATCAAGAAGCACGCCAAACTGAAAACCCGGCATCTCCCGGTCACACGGCGTCAGGTCTATACGGCCATCATCCGTGGCTATCTGGCTTTCGTCCATCATTGCTGCAGTTTTATTTCCCGCTACTATCTGGTTGTTGTGCCGTTGGTTCTGCTTTTTTCCCCATTGACCGCCGCCGTTATTTTCGGGATGCACCTGACAGCCGGCATCGTGGAATACACGGTCAAGAAACCCCGTCTGAATCCGCTGTTGTTTTTGCTCTTTTTCACATTGGAGCAGGTGTCCTATCAATCCGGCGTATGGTGGGCGTGCATTTGTCGGGTCAACTTCAACCCGGTGCTGCCGCGAATCATTCATAAGCGAATTTAGGTTCTTATTTAAAATTTTGGATATAGCATTCTTTTGCCCTAAACCCTTTTTAGAAGGAGCAGTTCCATGCCAAAGTACATCATCGAACGCGAATTACCAGGTGCCGGAGACCTTGGAGACGATCAGGTTCAAGGCATTTCACAAAAATCATGCCAGGTGTTGGGGGAGCTGGGTCCCCAGATTCAATGGGTGGAAAGCTTTGTCACCGATGATAAAATTTATTGTGTCTATATCGCCCCCGATAAGGAGATGATCGAAAAACATGCCCAGGAGGGCGGTTTTCCAGCCAACAAGATCTCGGAGGTCAGACGAACAATCGATCCGACCACCGCCGAAGGATAAACCATCATCAACCAAAGGAGGTCACCCATGGCTCAGAACAAAGTCACTGTGGTCGCGACATTCAAAGCAAAACCCGGAATGGAAGGAACGGTCAGGGAGGCCATCGAAGCCGTGATCGCACTGACCCGGGCGGAATCCGGTTGTATCAACTACGACCTCCACCAATCCACCGAGGATGCGTCCATTTTCATGCTGTATGAAAACTGGGTCAGCAAAAAAGATCTGGACGAGCATCTGGAGATGCCCTACCTGCAGGATATTGTCGCAAGAGCCGATGACATGCTGTCGGAACCCATCGGCATCGCACTTTACCAGATGATCAGCGAACCGGAGCTATGAGTAGTTGTTCGGCCATACCCATGGAAAACATGCCGTCAACCGTCCGGAGGGGCAACAATAATATGATTCCGACAGAAGCGGATATCCTCCGGCGGTTGGCCAAGGCCGGGCTGAAGCCGCCCAAAACGGTGACCCTGGCCGTGACCAACCGGTGCAACCTGAACTGCCGTCACTGCTGGCCGGACAGCGGCCCCGACGAGAAAGCGACGCAGGTGTCTGAAAAACTGGTGTCGCGGTTGATCCATGGGTTTGCGGCCCTGGGCGCCGAAACTTTCGTCATTACCGGCGGCGAACCCCTGACCCACCCCCACTGGTTCGATCTGCTCTCCTTGGCCTGCACCCGGCCGGGCATCAGGGAAGTCCGACTCCAAACCAACGCCATCCTGATTACGCCGTCGCATGTGAAGGCCCTTTTAACTTTGAAAGACCGGGGGCTGACGATTCAAACGGGTCTCGAAGGGGCAACACCACGGGTTCACGACCAGGTCAGGGGAACGGGAAGTTTCGAACGAACCATGCAAGGGCTTCGGCTGTTGGTAGAAGAGGGGATGGCCTCCCGGATCTGCATCACCTTTACGGAGATGCGGCATAATTTTGAAGATATCCCCGATCTTATGAAGATTGCCGATAACATGGGCATCGGCCAATTCATTTCGGGCACCCTGGTTTCCGCTGGACGGGCCGCGCAGCCCGGCGGTCTAGAACCGCCCGCGCCTGCCCAATATGAGAAGCTGCTGGAACGCTACCATGGCGATAAGAGCTTCAAAGAGCGCTATCACAGAATCGGTAACATCGCTGCACTGGAATGGTTCATGGATAGAGGCGATGCTGCGAGCAACTGCTGTACTTTCATTGAAACGCCCTACGTCACAGCCCAGGGGAATCTCTACCCCTGCATCATGTTGCACGCAGACGACTTCGCGGCCACGGGTGTGTACGACCGCCCCCTTGCTTTCTCTATCGCCGAGAACATCGCATCCTGGTCACGATTACCGCGCATCAGCCGCTCACGGCATACCCGACTGGACAGCTGCAAAGAGTGCACGGCCTATGCGAAATGCGGGGCCGGATGCATGGGGCGGGCCTATTCGGCCCATGGGGATTTTTTGGCCGTGGAAGACCGATGCTCTCTTAGAAAAGCGGTATATCAGCACCACAGCCCTTAGGGTTCGCTACCCCATCGTTGCATAAAAAAGATGGCATACAATAGACCCGATCCTATAGTTCACCGGTGGTTAACTCCTATGAGACCTCTCTGGCATGCCGTGTATCCAATGCTGACAGGGATTTTAACCTTTTTTGCCATCTTTTTTATGCAACTATAGGGTAACTATTAGGACGTGTTTAGTGACGTATATTGGATATCCCTCGTCATTTAGATATCGGCATCTACCGGCCATAATAGGGGACGTCTGTCAGAATGTCAGCGGCGACCTGAAATTGTGTTAAATCTGGCGGTTTGAAAATGCCTTTCATTCTTCTTTTATTTTCTTCTAAAGAAATTCAAAATTTAAAAAATATTCTTCTATTTTCTTCATTTTCCCACCCCAGTTAAATCCCTCAACAAGGACGCCTTTTTTTCCTACAATCAGCGCCGGGAGGTACACATTGCATGGGGCTGATAAAAAGGAAAAAATGCAGACATTGTGGATAGATTGAAAACTGAATAACTGACGTACGTCCCTTATTTCCCGTCATGCTTTTTACGGGCTACAGCAAAAAACTTACTGATGAAGAGACCGCAAAGATTGGCATAAAAGCCTTTGCCCATAAACCAGTTGTAAAGGCAGAAATGGCGAAAACGGTCAGAAAAGTGTTGGATGATGCCAAGGGTGTCGTTTTAGTATAATTATCCTATTCATAATTTTTGCAAGATGTGGGGGATATCTATTTAAGCTGTATTAGCCGCTTCCCATCCGATCAATGCCTTTTTTCTTAACGACCCCCAACGGTATTGATGAATTTTTCCGGATTTTGCAATCACACGATGGCAGGGGATAAGGTAAGCGACAGGATTAATTGCAATGGCGTTGGCAACTGCTCGAAAGGCCTTAGGATGGCCAATATACGAAGCAATGTCCTGATAACTTACTATAAAACCCTTGGGGATGTCTAACAGGGCCTTCCATACATTGATTTGAAAATTGGTACCCTTTATTTGCAGATTAAAAGGGCGTGCGCTTTTTTGATGGTCAATTCTGAATATATCATGAACCATTGGGCAGACGGCAGTTGGATTCTCAATAAACTCGGAACCTGGCCATGTATCGAACAACTGACCCAATGTTTCAGATCGTCTGCCTGAATCTATAAATCCAAAATAACATATCCCCCGTTGGGTAGTTGCCAACAGGCACTCTCCGAAAGGTGAATCACATGCACCGTACGAAATTTTAAGCCCTGACCCCTGTTTTTTAAAATCGCCAGGCGTCATCGCCTCGAAGGTGACGAATAAATCGTGAAGGCGACTGGTGCCTGACAGGCCAGCGTCCAAGGCTGTTTCAAGGAGGCTCTTTGACTCAATCAGTCGCTGTTTGGTGTAGTCGAGGGTCATAAATTGCATGAATTGGATCGGACTTATTCCAGCCCACCGCTTGAACAGCCTGTCAAAATGGTACTTGCTTAAATGAACGCTTTGAGCCATCTGATCCAAGGTCGGCTGGTATTTAAAGTTTTCTTCTATGAATTGAATTGCCTTTTCAATCCGTTGAAAGTCCTTGGACTGCTGAGAATAATCGTGTGTTTTCACTCCGACCCCCTTACGCCCTAAGTTTTCCGTCATCTTAACCAAATATAACAAAGATGGCGACCCGAATCTTGCCATGAAAATCAGAGCAAGAATCGGGTCGCAGATTCCCCCTGCAAGTGCATATTTATTAAGCAAGCCAAAAATAAAAATAAATTTTCTAAGCTATGACAATTGATCAGGGGTGACAGTTTAGTCCATCTTTTACCAAGATAGCTTTACCTGTTGGCCATTATGAAGCATACTTCATAATTGTCTTGACTATTATGAAGTATGCTTCATAATAGCTGCTATGAAACGCTATTTGGAAGACCATATCCGAGATGATTTAAAATCCAAAATCATCCTTTTATCCGGGCCACGGCAGGTCGGCAAGACGACGTTGGCGAAGCGGTTGATGCCATCATATGCCTACTTGAATTATGATGCTTCGGCTGACCGGAAAATCATTCGCTCCCAGGAGTGGACACGGGATACCAGCCTGGTTGTTTTTGATGAACTGCATAAAATGAAGCGGTGGAAATCATGGATAAAGGGAATTTATGACACCGAAGGAATTACACCCGCATTGCTTGTCACCGGTTCGGCCCGGCTGGATGCATACCAAAAAGGCGGGGAATCACTGGCCGGTCGATTTTTCCCTTTTCGTTTACACCCACTGACAGTTAAAGAGATATGCAGATACCTTAACGAGGATTCTAAAACAGCCCTGGAAAAACTGATTCGGATCGGCGGTTTCCCTGAGCCCTATCTAAAAAACAGTGAATCTTTTGCCAAACGCTGGAGACGTACCCACACCGACATCATCATCAGGGAAGATCTTCTGGACCTGGAAAGGGTCCGTGATATCAAATCCATTGAAATCCTGATTGATCTGCTTAAAGCCCGTGTCGGCTCTACGACCTCTTACACATCCCTTGCCAATGATCTTCAGGTGTCGGTCCACACGGTAAAACACTGGCTGCAGATTCTGGAAAATTTGTATATCATCTTTCCGGTTCGCCCCTATCACAAAAACATCGCCCGCAGCCTCCTGAAGGAATCTAAATACTATCTGTATGACACTGGTGCTGTTGATGGGGATATCGGCGCAAGGTTGGAAAATACGGTCGCCTGTGCACTATTACGCGAGCTGCACTTTATCGAAGACACCACCGGCAGCCGGACATCGCTTCACTTTTTAAGGGATAAAGAAAAGAACGAGGTCGATTTTCTTGTGGCCATTGACAACCGGCCGATTAGTATGATCGAAGTAAAATCAGGTGATGATCAGTTTTCCCCGGCCTTGTTTCGCTTCCACCGATATCTCAAAGATACGATTCCCGTTCAGATCGTCCACAACCTGAAGCGAAAAAGGTCCAGAGGCCCGGCCGCCATGCAGTCTGTCCATGAATATTTGAGGGATCTTTCATTTGGACGACTTTGATCTTATTTTCGCAGCGACAGCCCTCTCCCACAATCTTATTCTTGTCACGAATAATGAACGGCACTTTTACAATCGACTTGGTAAACCGATTTCTAATGACACGGTTGACGAATTGCGTTAGTACCCTTGGCAGTTGTCCGGCACCAGTCCATGCATCGTAAGACATCCGGTGTCTTGCGTAACCCCTAACATCGATTGCCCTATGCCCGATCAGAATCCAACTGTTTTACCCTCCGGCCGCCGCATCGTTTTTGGATTGATATGCGGTGCTATGATGATCAGTTTTTCCGGCGTGTGGGTCAAGATCAGTCATGTGACCCCCACCGCCTCAGCATTCTATCGCGTCCTGTTCGGGGGGCTTTTCCTGCTGCTGGGTTCGCTCTGGCGTATGGAATTCCGACTGTTCACATGGCGCCAGACCCGTCTCGTGATTCTCTGTGGTATCTTTTTTGCCCTGGATTTGGTGGCCTATCACTATAGCGTCCACTATATCGGTCCGGGATTGGGCACCATTTTGCCCAATTTCCAGGTATTCATCATGGCTGCGGTGGGAGCCCTTTTTTTTAAGGAGACCCTGGGAGCCGCATACCTCTGGTCCATACCGCTGGGGGTCGCCGGACTTTTTCTGGTGGTCGGCATTCAATGGGATCTGCTTGGTGCCCAATACAAGCTGGGGATCTATTTGGGGCTGGCCGCATCGGTTTGCTACGCCGGGTTTCTACTGTCGCTACGCAAGTTGCAGGCGGACAAGCAAAAGGTCTCTTTTTTCTATGTGTTGATGCTCGTCTCCTGGGTCACGGCCGGATTCATCGCCTTGGAGGTGGTGCGCACCAATGACACCTTTGCCATTCCCGATCTCCAATCTCTGTTTTCCCTGACCGCACTGGGCCTTTTCAGCCAGGCGGTGGGATGGATGCTCATTGCCAATGCCCTGCCCCATCTTCGCATATCCCTCTCCGGATTGATCCTGCTGCTCCAACCGGCTTTGGCGTTTGTCTGGGATGTACTCCTCTTTGGCCGCCCCACCAGCGGTTTGAACTGGATCGGGGTCGTGGTCGTGCTAGGGGCCATCTACGCCGGAAGCCTTGGCGCAAAAAGGAATAATAAATAGGGGGGAGACCCTTTTACCGGTGCGCGTATTTACTTTTGGCATGGAACAGGGTATGGCAATTCATTTGGCGATGTGCCGGTAATTTCATAGAGGAAGGCAAATAATGATTTTTCACATGAGTCTTTACATCCTGGCCGTTCTGCTGGCCAATTACACGGCCACCTGGTTTATCCCTTTTCCCGTTTTCGGCATGGTGTCGGTGGGAACCCTGGTGTTTGGTTTTACCTTCACCCAGCGCGACCGTGTCCACCAATACGGCCGTCGTGCGGTTTATTTGATGATCCTGGCCGCAGCCGTCGGCATGGTGCTGGAGTCCCTTTTTCTGGGGGTGGAGTGGAGAATCATTACGGCTTCTTTTATCGCCATTGTCCTGAGCGAGACCGCCGATACCGAGATCTACCAAAAGCTGCTGCGCCTGTCGTGGATGAAGCGTGTGATCGGCTCCAACTTGGTCAGCATCCCGTTGGACAGCATCCTGTTCAACGTGTTGGCCTTTTTAGGGGTCTTCGAACCCACCGTTCTGGTGGCCATTATCTTTGGTGAGATCGTCGTGAAGTTTGCCACGGGGGCACTGGCCGCCTTATGGCGAACGTCATCGGATCGTGGAAAATGGCAGCCGGCAACCTGAATACATGGCCCCTGGTGGGGTATTGGTATTGTTATAGGATCACTTATTTACGATGGGGAGGATGGAAAATGGGCGAACGTTATGTCATGGGGTTCATATCTGTATGGTTGATTTTATTCGGATTGATCTTGCCGCTGCCGCTGTCGGCCGCCGATAAGCCGATCAAGGTGGGGTTTGTATATGTATCGCCCATCGGCGATGCCGGTTGGTCCTATGCTCACGACCAGGGCCGCCTGGCACTGGATGCCCTGCCGGGCGTCACCTCTTCATTTGTGGAGGCGGTCCCCGAAGGGCCTGATTCGGAACGGGTCATCCTCAATATGGCGCGCAAGGGATATGATGTGATTTTTGCCACCAGCTTTGGATATATGGATCCCATGCTCAAGGTTGCCAAGCAATTCCCCAAAACCGTGTTCATGCACTGTTCGGGTTTTAAGCTGGCGCCCAATATGGGCAATTATTTCGGCCGTATGTACCAGGCCCGCTATCTCTCCGGCATGGTGGCCGGGGCCATGTCCAAATCCAATACCCTGGGCTATGTGGCCGCTTTTCCCATTCCCGAAGTGATCCGCGGGATCAACGCCTTTACCCTGGGCGCACAGTCAGTGAATCCCAAGGCCGAGGTGCGGGTGGTGTGGACCAAAACCTGGTATGACCCGGCCACGGAAAAGGAGGCGGCCAAGAGCCTGCTGGATGTGGGCGCCGATGTGATCGCCCAGCATCAGGATTCGCCGGGTCCCCAGGAAGCGGCCCAGGAAAAGGGCGTATATTCAGTTGGATACAATTCTGACATGACGACGTTTGCCCCCAAGGCCCATCTGACCGCTCCGGTATGGAACTGGGGGCCCATATATAAACAGGTGGTGGAAGCCGCCCGCAAAGGGACCTGGAAAAGCGAGGCCACTTGGTACGGCATGAAAGAGGGCATTGTGGATCTGGCGCCGTTCGGCAAAATGGTACCCAAGCAGATCCAGGCAAACGTCATGGCCAAAAAACAGGAGATCCTCGACGGCAAGGAGATGATCTTTACCGGCCCGCTCAAGGATCAGGCCGGCAAGGTGCGCATTGCTCCAGGAAAGGCCGCCACCGATGAGGAGCTGCTGGGCATGAAGTATTTTGTTCAGGGCGTCATTGGAACCTTAGAGTAGTCCCCACGGTTGGATTCTGAATTTTGCAGTTCCCGGATCGGCATTCGGTCTTCAATGCCCTCTCTTGCTGCGCCAGCCAAAATGGAAAAAAATGGTCCGGATTCGCGTACATAAACGGCAGGAGCCCCTTGGATGGGGTTCCTGCTTTGTTTTTTTAGGGGCTGTCACCCTATCCATGATCCTGTGCGGAATCCTGCTATGGGTTCACGGAAAGCCGGCAGTGGGGGGCATTTGGCTGCTGATCCGGTCGGCCTATTTCTCAGGGTATGCTGTTGAGGATTGCCTGATCAAGGCTGTTCCCATTTTTCTCTGTTCGTTGGGGGTGGCTTTTGCGTTCCGGCTGCAGGTCTGGAATATCGGGGCCGAAGGGCAGTATGCCCTCGGCGCCGTGGGCGCCTGCTGGGCGGCGCTGACGTTTCCGGATTTGCCTGGGTACTTTTTGTTACCACTGATGCTCTTGACCGCTTCAGCGACGGGCGGTTTGTGGAGCTACATTCCCGCATATTTGAGAAACAAGATGCAGGCCAATGAAATCATCATCACCCTGATGATGAACTATATCGGTATTTTCATCCTGGAGTACCTGGTCTATGGTCCCTGGAAAGACCCCTCCAGTTTCGGATTTCCCATGACCGAGACATTTTCGGAGGCCGCTGTGGTCGGTAACATCGGCCACACCCGATTGAATTGGGGGTTGGCCGTTTGTGGGGTGGCGGGGACGGCCAGCTGGATCTTTTTTCGTTTTACCCGGCTCGGGTTTGAGCTCAAGGCCAGCGGGGAAAACCCCAAGGCGGCCGACTACGCGCGTCTCTCTTATACCCGCCTGGTGGTGATCGTAATGGTGTTGAGCGGAATGCTGGCCGGATGGGCCGGTTTTCTGGAGGCTTCGGCCAGTCTCAACCGCCTGCAGCCCAGTATTATTGCCGGATATGGCTATACTGCCATTGTGGTGGCCTGGCTGGCAAGCCTCAACCCCCTGCTGATCGGACTGGCCTCCTTTCTGTTGGCCGGCCTGCGGGTGGGGCTGGAGATTCTACAGTTGGACATGCAGGTGCCGGCTGCTTTTGGTTCTATCCTGGAAGGTATGATTTTGCTCACCGTGCTGGCCGGCGGGTTTTTTACCCGCTACCGCATGGCATTGTGGAGACGCCCATGACCCTGGATCTGTTCATTGCCCTGCTGGCGGCAGCCATCCAGACCGGGACGCCCATTTTATATGCGACCTTGGGTGAAATCGTCACCGAGCGCTCCGGTGTCCTCAACCTGGGCGTGGAGGGCATCATGGCCGTTGGGGCGCTGGCCGCCTTTTGGGTCTCGCTGTGGACCGGCAGCGCCATTGCCGGATTTCTGGCCGGCGGCCTGTGCGGTGCCTTGCTGGCTGGAATGCACGGCCTGGTCTGTATCGGATTTCAGGGCAACCAGGTGGTTTCGGGCCTGGCGTTGACCATTTTGGGGACGGGCCTGGCCAGCTATCTGGGAACCCCGTTGGTGGGCAAGGCAGCCGCCGGGTTTGAAGCCTGGGCCGTGCCCCTGTTATCGAAAATGCCCTTGGTGGGGCCGGTGCTTTTTAACCACGACCCCCTGGTCTATTTCAGTTTTTTGCTACCGGCACTGTTATGGGGCTACCTGCGCTATACCCGCTGGGGGTTGGGCCTGTGCGCGGTGGGCGAATATCCGGATGCCGCCCTGGCGGCCGGTTTGAGAATTATCGCTTACCGCTGGGTGGGCATCCTGGTGGGGGGCTGCCTGATGGGGTGGGGCGGGGCCTACCTGAGTCTGGCCTATACCCATTCGTGGACCAACGGGTTGACCGCCGGCCGTGGCTGGATCGCTGTAGCGCTGGTGATTTTCGCCTTTTGGCAGCCGTGGCGTGCCCTTTTGGGGGCCTATCTTTTCGGCGGGGTGATGGCGTTTCAGTTCCGTCTCCAGGCCATGGGGACCCACATACCGTCGTCCCTGCTGCTGATGCTGCCCTATCTGCTCACCGTCGCCGTGCTGATATTCTCCTCATGGAAAGGGCGCGGCGACGAGGCGCCGGCGGGGTTGGGTGCCAATATCGAACCCTCCGAATAGGCGGGCGAACCGGAGGCTTCCATCTGCCGCGTTATTAAGGGCTTGCAATAGTTTGACTATGGCTGCGCCCTTAAATGCCTTGCAGCTGGAAGCCTCCGGTCCGCCCGCCGGTGATGGGGAGGCTTGCATCTGCCGCGTTATTAAGGGCTTGCAATAGCAAAAAATAAGGAGATCAACATTATGTCTGATAAATCAAAACGGGTGCAGAGGACTTTTCCGGTTACCTGGGGGCAGCTTCATCGGGACAGCCGGGCATTGGCGTGGAGATTGCTGGATTCCGATTATTTCCAGGGTATTGTCGCGATTACCCGTGGCGGTCTGGTGCCGGCGGCCATCGTAGCCCGGGAGCTGGATATCCGCCTGGTGGAGACGGTCTGTGTGAGCAGCTATAACTGGCAGGACCAGCGCGGGGAGGTGGAGGTCCTTAAACGTTTGAACATGGATGGTGAAGGCTGGCTGCTGATCGACGACCTGGTGGATACCGGCAAAACCGCTGAGACGGTGCGCAATATGCTTCCAAAAGCCCATTTCGCAACGGTTTATGCCAAACCCAAGGGGCGGCCTTTGGTGGATACCTTTGTCACCGAAGTGAGCCAGGATACCTGGATTCTCTTTCCCTGGGACAGCGACGTCCAATATGTGGATCCCATACGGCGGGAAAAGCAGCCCCAGTGACAACCGCACCCACCATAAGGCTTGAGTCCGTCAGCAAGTCGTTTGGTCCGGTTCAGGCCAACAAGGCCATCGATCTGGATATCCACACCGGTCGAATTCTGGCACTGCTGGGAGAGAACGGGGCCGGAAAAAGCACCCTGATGAGTATTCTGGCCGGCCGGCTGCAACCCGACAGTGGTCAAATCCGGGTGGACGGACAGGCCGTGGAGATCTCCTCGACCCGGATAGCCCATCAACTGGGCATCGGCATGGTCTACCAGCACTTCATGCTGATCGACAGTATGACGGTGGCCCAAAACGTTCTTCTGGGACAACCTGACCAGGGCTTCTGGTTGAATGCCCAAAAGATGAACGCCCAAGTGGCGGCGTTGGCTCAGACTTACGGCCTGGCCATCGAACCGGCCGCACGTGTGGGTGATCTTTCCATGGGCGAGCGGCAGCGGGTGGAGATTTTGAAGCTGCTGCAACGCCACAGCCGGATTTTGATATTTGACGAACCGACGGCCGTATTGACGCCCCAGGAGTCGGAGCAACTGTTTCTGGCCCTCAAACAGATGGCCGCCCAGGGCAAGGCGGTGGTGTTTATCAGCCATAAGCTCGACGAAGTGATGGCGGCGGCCGATGACATCGCCATATTGCGCAAAGGCGAGGTTACCGCTCGTATGACGGCGGAAGCGGCCACCTCCAAAGCGGATTTGGCCCGGGACATGGTGGGCCGGGACGTGGTGTTTCAGGTGGCCCGTGAACCCATGGAAACCCGTCAATCGGTATTGCGCATTCAAGGTCTGGAGGGGGACGGTTTGGAAGATCTCCATCTCCAGTTGCGCCAGGGCGAGATCCTCGGGTTGGTGGGGGTGGCCGGAAACGGCCAGAAGGCCTTGGTTGAAACCATTTGCGGGCTGCGGTTGCCCCGACATGGAGAGGTGCGCATTCTGGGCCGCAGCTGGTCCGATTTTTTCACCGACCACTCCTGGGACGGTAATCTGGTCCATATCCCGGAAGATCGCCGCGGGCTGGCCACATGCCTCTCATTGAACTTGTTGGAAAATTTTCTTCTGACGACCCGACAGGGATTTTGCAAAGGGCCCTGGCTTTTTCGATCCAAAGCCCATGAAAAAATAGAGATGCTTCTGGCGGAGTTTGATGTCCAGCCGCCCAATCCCATGGCGCTGGGCCGCCAGCTTTCCGGCGGCAATCTGCAGAAACTGGTGTTGGCCAGAGAGTTCTATCGTCGCCCGCGCCTGATTGTGGCCGAACAGCCAACCCAAGGCCTGGACGTGGGCGCCACCGAAGAGGTCTGGAAGACATTGCTCAAAGCCCGCCATCGCGCCGGCATCCTGCTGGTGACCGGGGATCTGAACGAGGCCCTGAGTCTGTCCGATCGTATTGCCGTGCTCTACAACGGCCGCATTATGGATACTTTTGATACGGGGGACCGCAAAAAGGTTGAAAGCATAGGATTGTTGATGGCGGGGGTTGAACAGATTCCTAACCAATAACGCCTGGGTGGTAAAGCCACCCAGGCGTTGGGCACCCGATCCAACGGGGAGTGAGGTTAGTGGACGGTGATCTGTTTGGGTTTTTGCACTTCGGGTTTGGGGACCAGCACTTTCAGGACGCCGTCCTTGTATTCCGCTTTAATCTCTTCAGTCTTCACATCGGCCGGTAAGGTAAAGGCGCGTTCAAATCGTCCATAGGTGCGTTCTCTTTTGAAATACCGCTCTTCGTTAACCTCTTTGTCCTCGGACCGTTCCCCCTTGAGGGTTAAAACGCGGTCTTTGACATCCACTGTAATTTGGTCTCTGTCCATTCCGGGGATTTCAGCCTTGACCACGATGTTATCCGCCTCTTCATAGATGTCCACCGCCGGGTTCCAGTTCCACAATCCGTCATTTTCGGCGGTTCTACGGCTGGGGTAAAAGAAGTCGTCAAACAGGCCGTTCATGTTGTGGCGCAGGCTGAAAAGGTCTCTTGCCGGGTTCCATTTAATCAGTTGCATGGTATTGCCTCCTATTCATCATAATGGGTGCTAAATCGTTGTGGGTACCTTGTTTCATTTCCATTTGCCAAAACAATAACAACGCCAACAGTCATGTCAATATTTGTTAATTACTTTTTTATAAAAAACATATAAGTAATGAAACTTGGGGCTGCTGTTATCTTGTTTACATCAAAGGCCAATGATGATATCGCAACGGTGATTTAGATATTTTATGTAACAATACCGATCGTTTAGGATTTAATGCAGATTATGGATATTTTTGACAGCCATTGCCACCTGGATGACCGTGGTTTTGATAAAGACCTGGATGGTGTGATTCAACGGGCTCGCAAGGCAGATGTTAAGGCCATGATGGCAGTGGGCATCGATGCCACCACATCCCAAAAAGCCGTGGCCATTGCCAACCAATATGATGGACTCATCGCTTCGGTGGGGGTTCATCCCCACGATGCCAAGGCATGTAGCGATGATATTCTAAATGATTTAAGGCTTTTGACATCGGATCCCAAGGTCAGGGCCTGGGGGGAGACCGGTCTGGATTACAACCGCATGTACTCTCCTCAGCAGGATCAGGAGCACTGGTTCGTTCGTCAGTTGGAACTGGGATTTGAACTGAAATTACCGATGATTTTTCATGAAAGAGAGAGCCGGGGGCGGTTCCTGGAGATACTTCGCGCCAACTGGGATCCCGGACGCAAGGGGGTGGTGCACTGTTTTTCAGGCAACACGTCCGAGCTCAAGGCGTATCTGGATATGGGCCTGTATATCGGGATTACGGGGATCCTGACCATCAAAACCCGCGGTGCGGCCTTACGCGAAATGGTTGAGAATATACCTGCCCATCGAATGCTGGTGGAGACAGACGCACCCTATCTGACCCCGACACCGGAACGCAACAAATTCCGCCGCAATGAACCGGCTTTCGTGCGCACGGTGCTGCTCAAACTGGCGTCCGTCCGTCAGGAGGATCCTGAGGCCCTCGCCAAAAACATCTGGGACAACACCTGCCGATTGTTCGGGAAGCCGTAACTTTTAGGATTAAAGATTCCCTTGAATGCGTCGATCATACAAACTACACCGGGCACCGGTGTAGTTGCCATGGCATGATGCATATACCGGTGTGGCGATCAGACCATAATAAAGGATGGTAGGTTATGACGCAGCGTACAATTCTCATCGTCGATGATGAAGAAAAGATCCTCAAGGCGATCCAACGCACCCTGCGAAGCGAAAACTATTCGATTTTTTCGGCCACCGGCGGTGAAGAGGGATTGAAACTGCTGGAGATGCGTGAATTTGATCTGGTGATGAGCGACCAGCATATGCCGGGCATGGACGGGGTGACGTTTCTCCAAAAGGTGAAGGCCGAGCAGCCCCAGACCCTGACCATTATGCTGACCGGAGCCAAAGAGATCAGCGTGGCCATGGAGGCCATCAATGAAGCCGGTGTCTACAAGTTCATCCTTAAACCATGGGATGATGACGATCTCAAGGTCACCATCCGCCGGGCCCTGGAATCCCTGGACTTGGTGCGCGAGCGCGACGCCCTTCGCGAACGCGTGAAATCCCGTGATACCTTGCTGAAGAATCTCGAAAAAGAGCATCCGGGCATTACCCAGGTGGAGAAGGATGACGATGGGTACCTGATCCTCGAGTAAGCGCCTCCATTGAAGTGGTAGTCCCTTTAGCGGGGTATCCCTGCTCCCAATCAGTGTGCAACGCCGCCCAATTTCCCACACCATTATGGATATCCATATCCGGCCCCATGAATCCTGTAAAATGGATAATTCCCACAACTTGATTATTAACAAAATCTATGCTGTAGAGAGTCAATATGAACTGCCTGATCGTAAATGCACACCCTTTAGAACCCAGTTTGTGCAGCAAATTTACGCATCTTGTTTACTCAAGATTAAATGAGATTGGGCATCATGTGATATTGGAAAATCTTTATAAAGAAAATTTTAATCCAGTATTATCAGCTGAGGAACGTCAGTCATATTATGGCGATGAATATGACGATTCGAAAGTTCGTCATCAAGTTCAACATCTAGTGGCCGCCGATGCCGTTGTGTTGGTATTTCCGACTTGGTGGTTTGGTTTTCCGGCCATACTTAAGGGCTGGTTTGATAGGGTCTGGGGACCCGGTATCGCTTATGATCATGCCAGTGACTATGGACCGATCAAACCTAGACTGAAAAATTTGAAAAAGGTCCTTGTTATTACGACTTTGGGGGCTCCTTGGTGGGTAGACGTGTTGATTATGAGAAAGCCGTTGAAGAGAATCCTTCAAATTGCCCTATTGGGAGCCTGCACGAAATCGTGTAATTTGAAATATATCTCTTTTTACAAATGTGAAAAAGTAGACCCGAAGAGGTTGAACACATTCATTTCCAAAATCCACTTAGAGTTGAACAAATGGGAGATATAATTTTTTGGCCTGGCGGTTCACAACGATGATGCAACCGGATCAGCAGGGTTTAAACTTGCCGACTGAAAGACCATGAATCTATTATTCGACTTAGATGGAACATTGACAGATGCCTATTCAGGCATAACGAATTCCATTTCCCATGCTTTAGAGATGTTAGGCCGGCCAACCCCTCCCAAGGAGGGGTTGCGGTGGTGCATCGGCCCACCCTTGAAAAACAGCTTCGCTAAATTACTGGCTTCTGATGACGAAACGCTTGTTGACAAGGCCTTATCGCTTTACCGTGAGAGGTATGGCAAGATCGGTCTATTTGAAAATAAAGTTTATGAGGGGATCCCTGAAGTCTGCGAATTCCTGTTGGAAAATGGGCACAC
>CAJIBC010000132.1_pt1 | contig 19255 bp, 24 predicted proteins | sample 9199231 | NCBI WGS metagenome assembly CAJIBC01 (sample SAMEA7708282, study PRJEB35096) | sediment metagenome | biome: marine neritic benthic zone biome [ENVO:01000025]; feature: sediment [ENVO:00002007]; material: shallow marine sediment [ENVO:03000034] sea grass bed [ENVO_01000059] ...
GACCCCATGGCGCCGGACGGACCGACCACAGCGGCCGATCGGGCTGTGAGCCAATACACGCCCAATGCAGGCGCCAACCATATGAAAAACATGCCTTGATGCATGCCCGTAAGATTGCCCACAAGGGTCAAAGAGTGGGGTGCCAGCATCAAACTCATCATCCAGGCTATTGCAGTGATATGTACCACGGGCGTTCGTCCTCCACGCTTTCACAGCTTACAAGTTCAGGTATAGTCCAATGAAGCTCTTTGCGAAGAGTCGGGGAGCATATGAGAACCTTACACTAAAACTGAGAGTGCCCGGATTTATACGATAGCAGACCTGTCCGGTGTATATCCGGTTGCTGATGTCATGATTGGCCTAAAATGAATTACAATGTCAGCTTTTTGGCGTGGTGGGAATCCCGGCAGGTTTACGATCTAAATCCAATTCATAGCGCTCTTCGGTCAGGCGTCGCCCCCAAATATGATGGGTTTTGGTATCTGTTCGTCTGAATCCGGCCAATATATATAGCTTTCGAGCGGCCGCCAGAAAGTCGATAGTCCATAAAAAGACTGCTCTATAGTGACGGTCCCGGCAAAAGCGCAACGCCTCTTCCACAAGTTTTTTACCGATGCCGCAGCCTCTGAGGTCCGGGTGAACAATCAGCCAACGCAGTTGCGCAGCATGATCGGCAGAACCCACAATAGCGATGGATCCCATGACGGTCCCCTCAGATTCTACAATCCACAATCGGTCCCCAGGGGCCGGCTTCTTGACAAAGTCGCACAAGGGTATGGCCACATAAGGCTCAAAGGTATGGTCAAAGCCATACTCCTTGGCGTAAAGCTCACCGTGCAGATAAATGATGGAACCGATATCGCCCGGACGGATGTCCGTGCGGATGGTAGCACGGCGTCCACTGTCTGAATTAATTTGTAAATCCATCATGATCGACCCTAATAATGTTCCACCACCTAAAACCATTCCACCAATGGATCGTCCTAAAATGACGGTCACAATAAAGGATCATCGGATGTGAATTTCTCAGGACGGATCGAGAGTGATGATCAACGGTACCACATGAAGCGCCCGGGAGATCTCTATTGAATTGCCCAGCTTCCAACCACCGCAATTGCCGTCACTATTGAGCAGGCCGCATAACTGTTCCACAACTTCTTTGGTATTGATAATGGGATGGCGCTCAAATACCTGGGGCAAACCATAGGTGAGATTGCAAGCCAGGCATTTGCCGGGGCGCTGGTGAAGCTCGAAATGAAAGACCAGTTGGTTGCCTTTTACCGCATTAAAGGCCAGTCGGATATCGTAGGCCCCTTCGCCGGCATCACCGAACAACGCATCGAAAAATTGATTGGCGCGTTCCGGGGGGAAAAGTGCATCCAGCCTGTCTTGACTGTAGATTGTTTTGCAGCGTTGTGCATCAATGCTCATGAATTTTCACTCTCCATAATCCTGCCAACGACAAAAGCAGGCGATGATCGAATTTCGACTGACGCTTCAAAAGCGATTTACATTATTACAAATCAAGTATATCTCAAGATCACACTGAAAACGCAAGTCCATCTGTTGGGGGTATTCTTCTCACAATTATTCAGTATGGCTATCGCATGCCGCCGATTATGCGTTACATTTGTGTCTGAAACACTGATTCTATTTAAGGCCGTTTCCTGGTAAGGTGAATGCATCATGCAAGAACACGCTCACAACTATGTTCCTTCCATAAAATCTAAAAGCGCCCGGCGATGCCTGGCGTGTGGTGATAAATTGCCCCCGCGCCATCGCCGTTATTGCGCCATGGCGTGCCAGCAATACCTGTTGGCCTCTCTGAACCGCCGAACCGGCCTGTTGCAGGCCTTGAGCACCCGATACGCCACATTCTATTTCACGGAGTTCGTCATTGTGATGGACATCCTCCTATACGGCGTCGAGCAGATTCACAGCTATATGCTGCCACGATCTCCAGGGAAAAAACCCGTGGAGGATTTCTGCCTGCTCTCCAATGTCTTGGGCACCCGCTGGTGGAATGCGAAAAACCGAACCAAAAAGCGTTACCTTGCCTCCAGACAGGTGTTGGAGCAAGCACAAAAACCCAAAGCCCCCGTGAACTCAGTCATGCCGGCCGCCCTCACCATCCCTTCTGTCAAGGGCAGCAGTTTGATCCGATTAGAGCTGAGCTCCGAGGATTTAATGCCGGCCAATCTGGAACTCAGAATCAAAAGTGCCTACCGACGCCAAGCCAAAAAACACCATCCCGATTTGGGGGGCCGCCAGGAAACCTTTTTAAAGATCCAGGACGCCTATGAAAAACTCTCCCAATGGGCCAAGCGGCCGACCTTCATTCGCCAAAGGGGATTCCCGGATAAATGGTTCTATCAAGGCGCCAATAACCGCTGGATCAAACCCATCGTGCCTCGCAAAAAAAAATAGATACCCAGCGCCTACATGCGGATCCAGCCTGTCACTTGGCCTGTTTGCGGATCGCTTCCAGCAATTCGATCATCCGCTCCTGCTGCTTTAGTAGCTTCAGGTTGGATTCTACGGCAAAGCGCGCCGAAACGGCAATTTGTCGCAGATATTCCTCGGATTTATCTGTGCTGTAGGTTTTGGTGTCGTCAGCGCTTAGGGCCTTGTAAAAGGACTCTGTCAACTCCACTTCAATTTGGGTGTCCTGATTTTCGGCAGCCACCGTCCCGGCGCCTCGAAAGGTAAAAAGGGATAGTGTCAAAACAGCACTTAAAACACCAATGACAGCCAGCCGCCACAATCTGAAAATCATGGTCGTCCCCCTATCTATTCGTTTAGCAGAATGTAATCAGCATCCCCTACCGTAAGGGAGTCTACGTCGAAAACCCCTTTGGTTTCAGGCATAACCACCACATGATCCCATGGGGCACGCTTGGCAATCTGGAATGGGATACCCAGTTTGCGGGCATGGCCGCTGCCCGCCAATAACACCATGGTGGTGTCGGGGCGCTGTTCCAAATAGTCTATGGCATAGACCGCCATGGCGGTGTCCCATACCAATTGGGCTTCGCAGAAACGGTCGAAATTCATGTGGCCGTGGCCGTGGGCACCATACGCTTTTCCGATAAAGTTCCGGTATTGCGGTGTTACTTCGCAGGTAATGCCCTCCAAAGCACCCTTTTGGGCTTTGCTTAAGGATTCGAACCCTTTAGAGGCCACAAGACCCGTGATGCTGCGCGAGACATTCAATCCCACCATGGGAATGCGGTTCTCCTTGGCATACTTAAAAATAGGGCTATACAGATCCCACCCAAAATTCCAATTCTTCAAATAGATCGGCTTGAATCGGGATTCACTGGTACGGCCAAGGATCCATTGGTCAAGGTCAGCCTGGCTGTCGCGCCGGAACATTTCCAGACCAACGGCGACTTTACGCCCGGCTTCATGCAGTGACTGGATAACCTTGAGTTGGGCTTGATGATGAGCGGCATTGTTATGATGCTCACCGACCAGCACGATGCGCACCGCTTGCAAGCGTTGGATGGCTTCACCATCAGACACTATTTCATGCTGTTTGAGGTCGAACAATCGCACCGCATCCTGGGTGGCGGCCGTGGGTGTTTTGCAGGCCACTAGAGCCCATCCGGCCAAGACCGCCATCAGTATTAACTTTCGTTTCATCCGTTGCCTCCTATGAGTTAATTGGGATCCGTCGGCCACTGCACCACCATGGGGGAGCGATCTACGGCCCAAGTCCCTTTCACTTGGTTGCGGGTATCTTTGAAGACCAGGTAACTGTATTTGCCATAGTGGGGGATTTTGGTGCTCAGCGCCTTTGCAACGGAGAGGTGCGCGGGCATAAACAGGGCGGCCGTACGGGCCTTGTTTTGCGGGTTGGCAAAGACCCCAAAAAAGCTCGCCTGGTCCCGGTGGTGTCCATCGCCATTCAAGGTAAAGGCCTCTGGGGTAAGGGCAAACTGTGCACCGTTGGCCGGCAGCCATTGCCGATTCGAGGGTTTGCCCACGAAAAGCAGGTCGCTGCGGCCCAATTCCCGGGTAGTGAAATCCCCTTCGCCACCAATGCGAACGTTGCTCAGTCCCAACGCAGCCACCAATCGCCGGGCAATTTCACCCCCCTTAGAATCGAAATCATTGGCCACCACCACCATCACAGATGAGGCGCCTTTGATGGCGTTTATGGTGGGCGGCATCTCCGCCGGGTGCAATCGTCTGAACAGATGCACATCCGGGTCGGCTGTCAACACTTTGGGTTGCCGCGCAACGGTAAGCGAAAACGGTGTTTGGGCTCCGGAAACCTCCACCTTGTGGGATGTCTGGTCTTGATCGGTGGCCAGGGCCAGGTTCAGATGCATATCATAGTATGGTTTTTCTTGAACGACCATACCGCTGATCTCAAACCCTGTGGATTTCGGTGTGGTGCGGACATCGGCCAACCGCAACCGGGGTGCTCCCGGCCGGAATACCCATTGCCGGAAAAAAGGTCCCAGGGAGAGCTTGGAGCGGTCCTCAAAAGCCGTTTGAAAATCCAACCAGGAGATCGCTTTGAAACAATAGCGGGCATAAAGATCCCTGAGGGTTGACCAAAAAACATCGTCCCCCACCTCCTGGCGCAGCATGTGAAACACCATGGCGGCCTTGTCATACCCCACCGCTTTGGTGGCCGGATCTACGCGGCTTGAAAACCGGGATACCGGAAATTCATTGGCGGCATTGACCAGGTCGGTATAGTTCCGCAGCCACTGAAGGCGGTGGGATCGACCCTCCCCCTGGCGCTCCTTATATAGATAGTCAGCCACATATGAGGTCAACCCCTCGCTCCAGTTGCCCTGGGATGGGTCCACCAGCACACCATTTCCCCACCAGCAATGGGCAATCTCATGCCCCAGACTGGTGCGAATGATAAATGGGAGCTGCAATACCCGTCGGCCTAATAGGGTGAACGACGGAAAACCGTATCCAGTGGGGAAAAAATTTTCCACCACTGCAAATTGTCCGAAAGCATAAGGCCCGAACAGTTCCTGGTAGAGTTGCAGGTAGCGACCGGTGGCATTGAGGTAATCATCGCTAAGATGCTGCAACGGTTTGGAAAAATAGGTGGCCGCAGTGACGCTGCCGAAGCGGCGTGTGGAAACGGTGTAGGGCCCGGCTATCAGTGCCATGCCCCGCAGGGGCTGTTCAACGGTCCAACGGGACAATGTCCTTCCCTTTTCCGCGTCGTGCCCCAGTGGCCTTCCCGACATCACCGCTATGGTTCCCTCAGGGGCGTCAACCGTTATCCGGTAAGTCGATAGAGCGTTTTCTGCCCTGGGATACCAGTTGGCACCGGCCAGCAACATGGTGCCCTGGGAGCTGATGGCACCGGTGACGCCAAAGCCGGGATTGTCCAAGTTCAGCGGCTCGGAAGGAACCCCATCGTTGAATCTACCGGAATAGACTATTCGGAGGCGGCGCCCTTGGCCTGTGGAAGCCCAAGGAACGCGTATCAAACCGTTTTTAAACGTGAAACGGGTATTTAGGCCATCAAGGGTCAGCGATTCTATGGTGAGGTGTTCAGCCAGCCAGAACGCCAGGTGCGACCCTTTGGCATGCGTAATCGTCACCACATCCGTTGCCTGCAACGAATTTTCGGACGGCTCAAGGCGAACCGTCAGATCATGCGCCACCACCGGTGGGGATGACGCCTTGCAGACGGTTGCCCCCATTAGAGCGACAGCCATGAAAATCCCGTAAAATTTCAATATGGTATTCATCGTACTCCTTTTCTGCAGTATCGATAATGTAGGTCCTTGTGCCCCAATGTCAAAATGCCTCATTGTCATCCACAACCGGCTTTGATACACAGATGGTAAACGAGGCCGTGATGAAACGCTTTTGGACCGGAAAAAAGCTGGAAGAGCTAACCCCAAGTCAATGGGAATCCCTATGTGACGGCTGCGGGCGATGTTGTCTGCAAAAGTTGAAAAACCCGACCACCGGTAAAGTCTATTACACCTCAGTCTCCTGTTTCCTGCTGGATACTCAGACGTGCCGCTGCAGTGACTACGATCTGCGCCACGTACTGGTTCCCGACTGCCTCAGGCTCGAGCCCAGGAACATTCCAAACCTGCGCTGGCTCCCCAAGAGCTGCGCCTACCGGCGTGTGGCCGAAGGAAAAGATCTTCCTGAATGGCATCCCCTGGTCACCGGTGACCCCGAATCGGTCCACACCACCGGCCACTCCATCCGCCACCGCGCCATATCCGAAAAACATGTCCACCCAGATGAATTGGTGAACTTTCAGATAGAAGAAAAATTCTAAGCCGATACGATCTATTACGACGGACCCAAAACAGGGTATTTAATGATGCTCAAAAAATTAATGCTCTTATTCATGGCAGTAACAGCCTTGGCAATGGTGGGCATCGGCATCTACAGCTGGACCCTGTCCGGCAAAGTGACCGAACGATTTTCATCCCGCCGTTGGAGTATACCGTCAAAGGTCTTCACAGATACCATGTTGCTCTATCCCGGCCAGCGGCTTGATGTCAAACCGTTTATCGAAAAGCTGAAGCGGATTGGATATCGCCAGAGCCCCACGGGTCCTAACAGAAAAGGACAAATACAGGTCACTGCTGACGGATTACGCATCTTCCTGTATGACCTCCAAACCCCTTGGAAAAAGAGGGAGGGGTTTCCGGTGACCATCACTTTTTCCCAAGACGCCATCGTCTCCATGGTGCGCATCGATAACCGCAAGGCGATCCCCCTTTTAGAAATCGATCCCGAGGAGATCATGCTGTTTTTCGGCCCTGAACGTGAACGGCGCCAACTGGTTTCAATCCAACAGGTCCCTGAGCATTTGATACATGCCGTATTGGCAGCCGAGGACAGTCGTTTTTTTAAACATTGGGGCGTTGACCCGCGCGGCATCCTGCGGGCCATGGTGACCAACCTTCGGCACGGACGCATTCGGCAAGGCGGCTCGACCATCACCCAGCAATTGGCCAAAAACTACTTTTTGACCCCCGATCGAAACCTGAAACGTAAACTTCAGGAAGCGCTGTTGGCCATCATCATGGAACTGAAATATCCCAAAGAAGTGATTCTGGAGATCTATTTAAATGAAATCTATTTGGGTCAAAAAGGGTCTGTGGCCATCAACGGCATCGGCGAAGCAGCAAATTTTTATTTCGGAAAACCGCTCAAACACTTATCATTATCAGAAGCAGCGGCCATTGCAGGCCTGATTAAAGCGCCGAATACCTATTCCCCCTATGTGAATCAACTTGCCTGCCAAACGCGAAAAAATCTGGTTTTGGCGGCCATGGCCAAAAAAAACTGGATCACCCCACAGAGATATCAGACAGAGAAAGAGGTTGCCGTACAACCGGCGGGATATACTGCCTATGGAAATAAAGCGCCCTATTTTATCGACTATCTGACGAGACAACTTGAGCAGTTGTATCAACCTGAAGATTTGGCCGCGTTGGGGCTTTCCATATACACCACCATCGATGCCCATGTTCAAATGGCTGCTGAGAACGCCCTCGGGCTAGGCTTGCAGCGCCTGGAGAAAAGCATCCCCGCTTTAAAACAGACCGAACCCGGCAAAAAACTGCAAGGCGCAGTGGTGGTCTTGCAGCCAAAAACCGGCCACATCCTCGCCATGGTGGGTGGCCGGAACTATAATCAAAGTCAATTCAACCGCATCACCCAGGCACGCCGCCAAGCGGGCAGCGCCTTCAAACCGTTTGTGTTTGTAACCGGATTGGAGACATTTTCTCCCATCAGCATGCTCTCCAACCAACCCAGAGTATACCAGGTTGATGGCAAGCAATGGGAACCCAAAAATTTTCAAAGAGACGCCAACGAGAATGTCACCGTTCGCAACGCCATTGAAAACTCGCACAACCTGGCCACCATTGACTTGGCCGTAAAAGTGGGCTTGGATCGCATCATCGACACGGCCGTCGACTTTGGGTTTACCACGCCGTTCAAACCGCTCCCATCCCTGGCGCTGGGGGCATTTGAAGTGATTCCTCTGGAGCTTGCGCGGGCCTATTGTGTTTTTGCGGCGGGGGGCATCTCCACGCACCCTCTGGCGTTGAAGGCCGTTTCAGATGGAACCGGCAAGTTGCTGGAGCAGCGGCATCTATCCATTGAACGAAAGATATCATCCCAAAAAGCCTTCATGATGAACGCATTATTGCGGGGGGTTGTGGAAAATGGTACGGCGCGTGCCATTATCGCCAGCGGCATAGATTGGCCTGTGGCCGGCAAAACAGGCACCACCAACAATTACAGGGACGCCTGGTTCATCGGGTATACACCGGACATCCTCGCATTGGTGTGGGTCGGTTTTGACAACGGCGACGCCATTGAGTCCACGGGATCCGGCGCTGCGCTGCCCATCTGGGTGGAATTGATGCAATCCATACCGCACCATATTTCCGAAAACGAATTCAGGGTACCCACCGGCATCATCAAAAGAACCGTCTGCGCAGATGAAGAGAGCCATAGAGGTTCGGCTCTGTGCCTCAACACTTATGATGAGTACTTCCTACAAGACAACGCTCCGGAAGCATCACGTCATGAAAACACGGAATCTCATTTTTTTGAAAAAGTCATCAACTCCATAACCAATATATTTAAATAGCCCAGACACGCCACCCAGGGGCTAAGGAGGACAAGTTGACCCGCTTTGCGATATTAATGTTGTCTATCATCATGCTGTCCGGATGTGCCTTTCAATCTGTGACCCAAGACGCCGGCCCTTCAACGCCACGGCAGAGCGCAGCATCGCAGTTGACCCGGGAGGGCATCCAACACCTCAATGCGGGAAGACCGGATAATGCCATTCGGTCGTTTGAGCAAGCCATCGGTTTGAATCCCAACAACGGCCAGTGCTACTATTACATGGCCCAAGCCTTGCTGGCCAAAGGGGCGGCATCGGAAGCCAGGCAATTTAACAACCTGGCCCGGGATTACCTCATAGATAATGGACAATGGCAAGATCGGGTGCTGGAACAAACACAACAGATCGAGCGGTTGTCAAAATAGGATGCCCACACAATTCGAACTGACCGGCGGCTTCAAGCACAGGAATGGCAGCCAAGCCCGGGCCGCATCATCCCCTTCTTCTCCATAGCCATATGCGCCGCCATCCATAGGCCAAAAGAATCAGGGGGCCAAAGGTGAGAAGCTCATAGAGGAGAACTCGTATCACTGCCGCATCAAGAGGCGGTGGCACATGGGGCAGGATTTTCAGCCACGGCAGGGGCATAGAGGCCAAACCGTCGCTGAAAGGCCAGTATATGGCGACGCCGGAGAGATCCCCATAAAGGGTGTCGAGTAAAAAGTGGCTCATCCAAGCCACTGCTCCGGACAATAAGATGCGGCTCTCCCCGACCCAACCTGGGACCCATTTCCGGAGCCCCACGACCAATGCCGTGCAGAGCGCCACATTAACCCACAGGCTATGGCTGACAGCGAGTTGGCGGTGGCCCCATCCGGGCAGAGGCCAATCCGGAACGCTTGCAATGGTGATGAAAAAGATGGCCCACCAGAACCGTCGCCGCCAGGATAAGCCTTCGGGGAGGGCCAGGGTGAGGGCGGCCAAACCGGTTAAACTGTGGCCCAATGTGGTCATGATGCGGTCTCTCTGGACAAGGGGTAAGGACTATGGCATCGTGAATTCATATGCCGTCACAATTTTGCTCAAACAACTTGAGTATAAGGGTTCGACGATGTTGTGCAAGCTGCGTGAATCGCCATGGGAGGCACATCCATGCGAATAAGATTAGCTTATATACTGTTTTTCACCCTATATCCGATATGGGCCGCCGCCGATAAGCCGCCTGCTCATATCCCCTCTGAGGGCTGGACATTGGTTTTCCAACAGGGCGGCATCGTGGTTCAGGAACGGTCCATACCCGGAAGTCCAAAAAAAGCCTATCGCGCCAAGGGTATACTGAAAGCTCCCATCGAGCAGATTCTCGAAGTGCTCAGCGATACCACCGCCGCCGCCGAATGGATGCCGGATCTGGACCGCCAGCAGGTGGTCGAGACGGTTTCCGAAGTTGAACTGATCACCTTGAGTGTATATGCCGTCCCGTTCCCCTTTGCGGACCGCGAACTGCTGTTGCACAACTATTTGCGATTGGACCGCCCCAGCGGCGCCCTGGTGGCCGAAACGGTTTCCGTCGATCAACCCAATGTCTCCATCGCACGACGCCATGTGCGCGCCCACATGCTCTACGGAAAAACCTGGCTGCGGCCCCTGGGCGCAGACCGCACGGATATTGAATTTATCATAATAGTCGACCCCCGCGGTCGACTACCGGACTTTTTGGCGGCTTTCGGCTTGCGCCGGATGCCCCTCAAATTCGTTCAAGCACTGGAATCCAGGGCACAGTCGACACAATACCCCCTGCGCCCGGCCTATCGGGATCTACTTCGGCAACTGGCGGAAACTGGCGACGGTAAGGCATCACCGTACGGGGAAAATGTGAAGATACACAATCCCGGCAGGGCCCATTACATCCATGGGGGGCAAGACCAGCCACCCTAACCGGCAAGCCGATTTAACCGCTGTTTCACGCTCATAGGTTTCAATTACATACTGATAAAGGTCACCGGAGACCCGTTATTATAGCGTCGCCGTCGGCAAAAGGAAGTAATTCAAGGTTGACATCCAACTGTATTTTTGCAATAGTCCGCTCGCAAAGACAAGCATCTTTCCTTAGATCCACTTTTATATAAATCGATCCAGGCATTTCACGACATAGAGATCCTTTCCTGCGGACGAGCTTAGCGATCGTAATTGCTCTACGAATCGAAACGGCACCAAACGGATATCTTGGCATGACAGGTGTCTGAAGTTCAGGCATACCACATTGAATTCGTCAGGCGATTGAATTGAAATTGGGAGGTCGAACCAGCATGCGCTCAACCCATCGAACCGTCATCCTCATATTTGTTCTGGCAATGACGGCCATTGTTTCAGGATGCCAACAGCAGGGAAAATCAAATGCCAAACAGGAAAAGGAAGCCAAGGCGGTTGCCGACTTGGAGCACTCTATCGGATGGATCCATGGCGGCTGCCTGGCCATAAAAAATAAAACCTTGGCGGATGGCCAAAAATTTCAGATGATTTACTTGGGAGAATCACAACAGTTACATGACGCAAAGATCGTCCGGGCGACCATGTCTGCCGACCATTGTGCTGCGCTTGAAGAGGGGCGAAAAGAGATCAATATTGCCCAAGGCTATAGTTTCTACGAAATCTCATCCACCCAACGAAATCCGGATGGCTTGGGGCTGGGTGTCATCGGACGCCCCCCGGGTTTGAATAAATCCGGCGACGTCATCAGCGGCGATATTAATGGCGACGGGCAATCGGACTATTTTACACAATGCTCAACATCCGAGGGTGTACAATTCAACGTCTGGTCCGAAAAAATATATCATCAGGATCCGATCTGGTCGGGCTATTACTACTCGGACTACGATACCGTGGCGAACTGTCCCTAAGGAAAAACGTTAGAGTGACTGTCCTCACTTTCCTTTGCTTTGGTCATCTTCGCGATATACACCGCCACCTCTTTTTGAAGGGCCTCCTCAATGCGACCGGCAAATTCAAGATAGGCGTCGGCATGGCTATCATACCGACCATAGATACCGCTGAGCTGGAAGAAGGACCATCCCTCTCCTTTCAAATGCTCAGCCAGGCTCCGGTAGTGCCGCCATCGCTCTCCAAAGTGGAAGAATTCCTCTACGGCTGCGCTCACGGCGACGATCAGACTCAATATCACCGTAACCGAATGAACCCAAGGGATAATTTTACCCCCCGCCGTCAAACTCACCAGCGCTGGAATGGTAACCCCGCCCAAAATACAGGAGAGTCGCAACAGATAGTAGAAATGCTGGTTTTTCTTCGAAGCACGCTCCACCCAGATGAGTTGGTCCAGCCAGCGGGATTTCAAAAAGGTTTTGGGCAATTCGTCAAGGCTTAAGGCCTCGATAATCCGGCCCAGTTCTTTTTTCATCTCCCAGATGCCATCCTCTTTGACATTGGACTTCATAGCCGTCTCCTTGTGCTCTGTCCCCTCTGCCTTATTGAACCGATCGTATGAGCCGTAAATACTCACAATTCCTTCAGCTATGGACAATTATGATGCTTTTTCCACATTGTGGGATCATGTCCTTTAGGAATATTTTCACAGGGGGCATCTGATGAATACCCTCGCAACTTGTTATATAACGCAATTTGATCAGATGTGAGGATATTTGGGGTTTGTAAATGTGTTGAAAGATGAACATACCGCAACTTTTTTTGGACTTGGGCGACGCTTTCAAGCAATACGCCTAATAGTTCATACGTTATTGTTCTATTTGCAAAATGATTATTCAATTCCCTTTCAAGCTCAATGAGTTCAAGGCCTAATGGGATAGCTTCTTGCTTCATCCTTTTATAAAGATCCTCAATTGTTCGGACTTGTTTGGCGCTGAGATCAATTTCCCTTCTCATTTCCAACAAGTGTACAGGCCCTGGCACTCCGTTTAGCTCCGCAGCTTTGGCCAAGCCCCATCCTTTTCCACTTCTCAGCTCCTCTATATCAGCTTCCGATAGACTCTTAATCTCCCTCTTTTCTTGACCGCTATATTTGGATTTGTGTGAATGATCTGCTGCTGAGAGTATAGACAGAGGTATTAGTATTAAAATTAAGAATGGAATTGTGGCTTTTGTGTTCATGATGATTTATCCTCTACCAATCCATCGTACAACGATAATTTTATAGGCTTCCCAACGATGATCAGACGTCCCAATAGTCGTATTATTTTGCACTTATTAGCAGCCCAAATGGTGTTGGTCTGATTAGACCAATAACACCCGTTATTTTGATATTTATTGGCCTCATCAGGCCGATAAACAATTGACCGTTATTCAATAATGCCGTGCAACCATAGATCGAATTACAATATACTGTGTTTGTGACTTTTGTTGTAGTTTTTTTAGGTGGCCCCCTTTAACCTCTATAAACGCTTACCTGGCTTATCTGTTAATGACACAGTTAACCTCATAGTTGCATAAAAAAGAGGGTTGATGGACCTTAAAGGATCACTTATCATTGGTGATTAAGGGGCAAAGAGCAATGTGCCGCCAGACACAAGGCGTTTAAGCCGGCAGAAACATTCATTTTTAGACAATTCATGGAGTCCGGATGAAAAAAATACTGACCACAATTTTAATGCTGATCGCTATCCACTTGTGGGTCAATCAGCCCATTGCCGATATGTATAAATGGGTGGACCAAAACGGTGTGACCCATTACAGTGATACGCCACCCGCGTCTAAACAAACGGTAGAAACTCTAGAAACGCCCAAATACACTCCACCGAGCTCAATTAAAGATCCGGAGAAACCGCGAGAGGATCCAAAGGCAAATTCCAAATCGGTACCGAAGAAAACAGCCCTCAGCCGGAAAAATAAAATAAATCAATATTCTGATAAGGTCGTGATATTCACGAAGAGTTGGTGCCCCTACTGTAAAAAGGCCATTGCATTCCTGCGATCCCATCAAATTCAATTCGAGCAATATGATGTAGAAAAAGATCCCAAAGCTGCGGAAAAAATGAGTGCGTTAGATGGTCCCGGTGGCGTGCCGTATGCCATCATTAAAGGAAAACCCGTCTATGGTTTTTCAGAGGCCATTTACAAGAAAGCGCTCGGCATGCGGTGATCATTGAGGAAGTTTGCCATGAAACATGGTGTATGTAAAAAATCCATAGTAATCAGGAGAGCTTAATATGAAATCAGGTGAATTAGGATGGGAAAGACGTTTGAAATCCCTGTAATCATATTCCGATAATTCGGATTTTGGTGTTCCCCACCGCATTTTAAAAAGGGATATTAATGCTTTTCGTTTTTCATCATTAAGTGGCGCCTGTATATTTTCAACAAAGGTTTGTGCGGTATATTCTTTAATACCGGCAGCCCCGAACCAGCCCAGGGTACTTGTGCCCATATGCAATAATGATGACCATAATTGATCAAATATAGAATCTCCCTATCGCCTCTTATCTAAGATTTGCCTTACCTTTTGAGACAACTTAGATAGAGTGAATGGTTTTTGGATGAAACCATCGCAACCTTTGTCAATGATGTCTGAGGCTTGCCCGTTCAATGAATAGCCGCTTGATAGAATCACCGGCATATCTGGCTGAAGATTCCGAATGTGATCAAAGGCTTGGCCGCCATCCATATTTGGCATGATAAGATCCAATATGACCAGGTCTATTGCCGCCCGATGCTGTGCTACTATGCCTATAGCTTCCTGGCCATTTGTAGATACAAGAACTTGATAACCCAGTGTCTCTAACATTGCCTTGCCGACATCGATAACCATTGTTTCATCGTCCACCAGGAGAATTGTTCCCGAGCCTTTGATTGGTTTTTCTTTTAATTCAATCTCCTTTGTTACTTCTACAGACGTCGATGGTAAATAGATGTTGATAGTAGTGCCGCAATTAATCTTACTGGAAACATTTACTATTCCACCGTGATTCTTCACAATACCATATACACAGGCCAGTCCGAGCCCTGTTCCGGGATCAGATTCTTTCGTTGAAAAAAACGGATCAAATACGCGCTGGCGCGTCTCCTCGTCCATTCCAAGCCCTGTATCGGTAACAGATATCTTACAAAAGCACCCGGGATCGATTTGATGCGATTGACAATAAACTTTATCCAAAGTAGTGACAGATGTTTCCAAGTACAATTCACCCCCTTTAGGCATAGCCTGCCATGCATTGACAAAGAGATTCAACAATACTTGCTCAATTTGATTTTTATCTGCATCTACTACTATCTGCCCATGATGTAACTTAGTGTGAATTTGTATTTCCTTGCGGGTTCGACCAAACATGTTCACACTTTTCAGTAACAATTCGTTAATATCGATGGCTTTTATCTCATATTTACCGCCGCGGGCTAATCCCAGCAGTTGTTTGGTGAGATGAGCAGCACTTTCAACACATTGCTCAATGCCATGAACGTGTTTAAGCAGATCATGACCAGAATCCGAGTAACTTCCGATCCCGATAAGCGAAGCGTGTCCCTGAATACCCATTAGCAAATTGTTGAAGTTGTGTGCAATGCCTCCTGCAAGGGTTCCAAGCGCTTTAAGCTTATTGGCTTGATGAAGCTGTTGCTCTATTTTTTTATGCTCGGTAATATCCCGGGCAATTGAGAGAATGATATCTTCTTCATCGAGTTTAAAGAGTCTGGCAGACATTAAACCTATTCCGATGTTGCCATCTTTACCTATAAATTCGGCTTCGAGGTTCTCCACATAGCCCTTTTTTGATAATTCATCGACCAAACGTTTCCGGATATCAGAATTTTTCCAGATATTCGAAACAAGAGATGTCTTTCCAATGACATCCTCGCGTGAGTATCCCATAATATTGGTAAAACCCTCATTTATATCAAGAAACATGCCATCAGAGGCCCTGCTTAAACTAATAGCGTCAGGGCTCGTGTGGAAAGCCATCCGAAATCGTTCCTCGCTTTTTCGTAACGCCTCCTCTGCGGTTTTTAGTTCAGTGATATCGCGTGTAACCCCTTCAACGCCTATAACGTTGCCCGTTTGGTCTTTGATGAAATGTGCATTTGTCGATGCCCAAAATATGGACCCATCTTTGCGTTTGAGCCTTGCTTCAAAATTAGTAACTCGTCCAGCCTCCTGAAGCTTTGAAAGAAAAATCACTCGCTCCTCTGGAAAAAGGTACCCATCTTCTGCCAAATTCATTCCGATGGCTTCCTCAGTGGTATAACCTGTCATCTGAGAGGTCGATGGTGAGACATATGAAACCCGGCCCTGAAGATCTGTTCGATAGAGCATATCCGGACTGTTTTCAACAAGAGTTCGGTAATGTTTTATGCTTTCATTAAGTTCGTCGATTTCATTAAGCAGTTGGTCATAGGTCGGTTGTTTTGCCATTAGTCCTACCTTCGATCAAATTTCATATAAGAGATAGAGTACAACGGGCTGCGAGATGAGCTGCATATCGCAGCCCGATAAACGGATAGTAAAACGAGTCCGATAGAGAAAAAGATTAGAACTTAAAACTTTTTTCAAATGCCAAGTCATGTCCAGGAGATTTTTCAAAATCCTTCAATTCTATAAAACCATGTTTTTTATAAAGCGGAACAGCCTCCTTAAATATAGATATCGTTTCGAGTCGGATATGTTTATAATTGTTCTAAATACCGGCATGAGAGACACACGCTTTTTTCTGCGTCCTACTCAATACCGTTCGGCAATGCTTTGATTGTGAAGCGTCTCCATAACACGCCGCATATCCAATCCGCCTGCGGTGGCTTCTTCCAAAAAGACCGCCCGGGCATTGAGGGTCTCCTCATCCGGCCAACCGGGACACCGGTGACCGTCATACAGTATGTCGTGCCAGACGAACACCTCACCGGGCAGCTCCGAGTTCACCAGACGCCCTCCTGCGCTGTCGCAACTCGTTATGTGAAGCGTTTCGACCATCGTTCATTTCTCCTGCCGAACGTCTGGGCTGACAGCGTATTCGGCGCTTTTCCGTGCATCCTGTCCAGCCCGTTATGTGTTAATAACTTTCATTTTTTCATAAAATTTAACTGAAATGGCGTAAGGTTTTTAATTGGTTATTGAATTGGCAAGTTTTTCTGACAACTCATCACCTTCATCCCCAATGGCCTCAGGTGTCGTACAAAAAGGAAGAATGTAGTCACCCTTTTCCTCAAGCTTTAGATAATCGGTAATGCCTTTAAAAATACTTTTGATTGCGTCACAGTTTCCTTCTATTGGCCCGGCACAGGTAACTAATAGAGCAGCCGGTTTTCCACTGATCAGAGAATCATGATCAGGCGTTCCTTCACCTGATACCAGACAAAAATGCCGGTCGATCAGCGGTTTTATCTGTGAAGTGAAGCTCCAGCAAAAAAGCGGTGAGGCATACACAATAGCGTCGGCTTGTATCATTCTCTCGAAAATAGCTAATGCATCGTCTTTTTGAACACAGCCAGGTTCGCTCTTTGTTTCTTTACACTTGTAGCATCCAATACAGCCGTTCACTTTATATTGCGTAATATTTATCCGATCAACATTATGCCTTTTTTGGATTTTATCTTCAAACATTGAAAGTAATTTAGCCGTATTTCCTTTCTTTCTTGGACTCCCCAAAATAGTGACAATTTTCATAATTGATTCCCCTTAAATGCTGTTGTCAAATGTTTAGCTTTTTTAAATCCATTATCTTTTTATCTCGCGTCATGTACACAACTGCGGGCATGAGAGGCGCAACGTTAGGAGCATCCTGCTCAATGCCCTGGTTGGCCTAAGTTGATCTTTGGAAAGAATTTCACCCGCTCCAAATTCTCAAAGTCAGAATCCTGGGTCCATATGACGCATTTATATGCTTTGGCCATTGCCAGAATTATACTATCCGTCATTGGCAGTGTGTACTTCAAGCTCAGTTTTGCCGCTTTTATGGCAAGATTTGTAGTTAGATCAACTATCGATCCTTTTTGCATGGCGGCTATTGATTGAAGTGCTTCATTCTCACTGGTTTCTCGTAAAATAACTTTGAAGACTTCATAAACAATTATGGTAGGAACTATTAGTGAGGAATAATCCTGCAAAGGGGGCAAAAAATGCTCTGCATTAGGCCCATCGGAAAAATATTCAAGCCATCCAGAGGAATCAACAATATTCATACTCTATCATCCTCGCGCACAAATTCAGTGTTTATTCCTTCTATAAATCCTTTGAGTTCTGAAATATCCCGGTCGGGAATCAATTCAATTCGCCCTTCATACTCAATGACCTTTAATTTCTGTCCAGGACGAAGCTTCATCGCCTCTCTGATAACCTTGGGTATAACAACCTGATATTTTGGAGAAACTGTAACTGTTTGCATGATGCCACCTCGATCGATAATGTTTTTGTTTTACACTATCATCATCGATACCGATTTGTCAATTAATGGGGCCAACGACGAGTTGAGCCAAAGCTCCATTTTCGGGCGATTGGCTTAGACGTTTGGTAGTTGACTCCATTAGTTCAAAACCCACCTCGCCGATCCAGTATCTGCCACACGAATCTTTTCAGACTCGTCAACCCTATAGTTGCATAAAAAAGATGGCAAAAAAGGTGACGCCTTGTCAGCATTGGATACACGGCATGCCAGAGAGGTCTCATAGGCGTTAACCACCGGTGAACTATAGGATCGGGTCTATTGTATGCCATCTTTACCAGCTATATGTTAGCTAATCGGATATGAAACGCCAAGTTCTGTTGCAACGTCATGGAGGCGACGATCAAAAGTCCAAAGAACAACATTGCCTATAATTGCAGAAGCTAATAAATGTATATCTATGTATCCAAGACCACGTCCCATAAGCGATTCATTTTCAATGAACTCTAAAATTTCTGTTGTTTCAACAACGCATGAAGAGGGAAGTGCTTGGAGGAGCATCAGGATTTCCGATCGATTACCCAAATTACCACAGGCCAATTCTCCGATAATAAATGGATGGCATGCAACAAAACCAATATTTAATTGAGCAACGAGTTCAGTGTCGGATTCTCTGAAATGTTTAATCCAAACATTTGTGTCGGCAAGAATCATTTCATGGCTCCAATCTTCGTCGCCTTGGCATCTGGATCAATTTTTCGCTTCCCCCAAGTGCAGCCAACCGCTTGCTGCTCTCCAAACTAATAAGGGCTTCAAGTCCTTTACGAACGAGAGATGTTTTCTCTTTAATTCCAGTAAGTTTTGATGCCCTTTCGACAAGAGCGTCTTCAATGTTTAATGTTGTTCTCATATCTGCTCCCTTCTAAAGTATGTACAAAGCATACATATTAGTATGTATCATATATATGTACAATGCAAGTTGTTTTAGGGGAGCTAACGGCCAGGTTGAGAGGTGCGAATGAAGCGCAGCGAAATGAGCATCCGACTCAAACCTGTTCGGTTTTTAATCATATCTGACTAACGGCCCATTCAAACCAATCAGGGCACTCTTCATGGATATACTTCTTCATTTCCTTAGCATCAAAAACAGCTTCACAAATCTCGTCAACATTAACAGTCCTGATTAAATTTTCAGCTACTTCGACAATTTTCTTTTTTATACTCTTGTCTGTTCTTGCTAACTGCCTAATTATTTCTAAAGCGTCAATAGGGGAGATATTGCCGAAAATATCATCTTTCATAAGTCTTCCTGAAACCGAACGCCTGC